>Ga0224495_10000200_pt1 | contig 48413 bp, 49 predicted proteins | sample SF_Jul11_sed_USG_FD_168128 | JGI IMG/M metagenome (GOLD analysis project Ga0224495, IMG submission 168128) | Sediment microbial communities from San Francisco Bay, California, United States - SF_Jul11_sed_USGS_4_1 | ecosystem: Environmental > Aquatic > Marine > Sediment | place: USA: California...
CTAACTTTACCCGATACCAGATCAATCCGATAATTTCATGCACAAAAATTTTGCTGTGGCGCATAGATTCGGCGCGCGGCAGGAATGCCAGCAGGTCGGTACGATATCGAGTGGTAAATGCGACCGGGGCCTCGACGATCTCGAATCCGGCATGGCGGAAAGCCAGAGTGGAGCGCGGCATATGCCAGGCGTGGGTGACCAGGTAGATTTTTTTGATGCCGGCCTTTTGCAGGGTTTGATATGAAAAACGGGCGTTTTCCAGCGTGTTGTCGGACATATCTTCAATCCAGCGCACCGGCACATGAAAATCCTGCTGGAGTGATGTGCGCATCTGATGGGCCTCCGAAAGCTCGTTGTCTAGCGGCTTGCCGCCGGTTACCAGGATAGGTGCACCGGTTTCACGATGAAGTTTTGCGCCATAACGCAGGCGAGGCAGGGCTAACTCTCCGACAGTGTCCTGCCCCGAATATTCCGGTGCATGGAAATACGTTCCTCCACCGAGTATCACGATCGCATCTGCACTTTGCTGCTGACCGTCCAGTACAACCGGGCTTGATTCCAGAGTATGCAGCGCGCCTTCTGCGAAGAAAGGCGTAGATGCGAGCCAGAGCAAACCCAACGAGGCGAGTGTCAGGGGTTTGCCCAGCCTGTGCTGGCGATAGAGCAGGTAGATACCCAATGCCAGCAGTAGAAATAAGCTGAGCGGGGGCAGCAAGAGCGCGGCAATAAAATTGGTGATGAACCAAGACATGAAGAACTCAAAGTTTCAAAACGCATGCATCTTACCGGGTTTCAGGCTGATACAGCTTGATTACATTGCCAGTAAGTGGCTATTCAGCCGTTTGCGTTGCTGCCAAAGAATGATCCCGCCCCAAATCAGCGCCAACAGCATCAACAGTCCTCCGCAAGCGTGGATGAACGCACCCCATCGATGTGCATTGTTCAGTTGACCCAGCGTAATCAGCAGGTATATCCAGTCGTGCGGCCCATCATTCGCGCCTGTACCGCCGCCGATCAAGGTCAGTTGCGGATGCAGGGCGTCGTAAATGTAGGGGGATAGATCGACCAAACTGACACTCGCCCACCATAGCCCGATTGCCGCGCCGAAGTTATCGCGGCTCTTCACGATAAAAGCGACACTGATGCCGAACGGCAGCGCAAGCTGGAACAAGCTGCCGCCGAGAACAGATATAAATTCGCCTAATGGTTTGAACAACACGTGTCCAGCCTCGTGTATCGGCAGCAGGATGCTGTGCATGAAGGACGTGCCTATCTCCCCAGTACTGTAGTCATAACCAAACAGGAACCAGCTCCAGACCGCCAGCGCTGCCAGCACAACACATCGCCCGTAAAATCTCATCTCTTCCATCTTTTCCAGCGGCTGAAAAACTGAAGCAAGGAAGCCATCATTTTGGCTGGGAAGGGAATCATCATTGGCTTCTGCCAAGACCAGTGAGCGTTCAGTTTGCTCCCATTTGAAGAAATAAATTCCACATGCAGGACAGGCAGTGTTGGCCGGCAAGGGTTGTGGCGGCTTGTGTCCGCATTTTGGACATTCGGAATAGGCGTCGGGCACTTTTTTGAAATTAAAATTAGTCCAAGTCTAGCGTATGGAGGGGTGTTCAATGAAGCATAACAGAGGCACGCAGTCGCCCCAACATTGCCGGGCACTGTAAAGTGCGGCTTGTGGGTAAATGCAAGGCTAATGTGGGTGTATCCCCAAGGGGACTCAAATTCCGTCAAGGTGCCTTTATAAATAGCGTTTGACAGTGGGGGTGGGCTGCAATAGAATGCGCGCCCTTCGAGGTTTACTTATTGAATATTTAGGAATTGTGGCTATGAAAACATTTTCCGCAAAGCCCCATGAAGTTCAGCACGATTGGCTTCTGGTAGACGCTGCAGATCAGGTACTGGGCCGTCTGGCCGCACAGATCGCTGCGCGTCTGCGCGGCAAGCACAAAGCGATTTACACACCACACGTGGATACCGGCGATTTCGTCGTTGTGGTCAACGCCGACAAGCTGCGTGTGACCGGCAACAAGGCTGAAGCCAAGCTGTATCATCGCCACACGACATATCCTGGCGGTTTGTACACCACCAACTTTGCCAAGATGCAAGCGAAACATCCGAGCCGTGTTCTGGAAAAAGCAGTCAAGGGTATGTTGCCAAAAGGCCCACTGGGCTATGCAATGCTGCGAAAAATGAAGGTGTATGCCGGTGCGGCACACCCTCATGAAGCACAGCAACCGAAAGCTGTTAATTTGTTGAAGGCCCGTTAATTTTTTGATTTGAAAGTATAACCATGAGCGTAAGTTATAACTACGGAACCGGTCGCCGCAAGAGTGCGGTGGCACGTGTGTTTATGAAGGCGGGCAAGGGCGATATCGTTGTGAACGATAAGCCGGTGGATGAGTTCTTTTCCCGTGAAACAGGACGCATGGTTGTGCGTCAGCCGTTGACACTGACTGAAACGCTGGGCAAGTTCGACATCATGGTAAACGTTTCTGGTGGCGGAGAATCGGGCCAAGCAGGTGCGGTGCGTCACGGCATTACTCGTGCGCTGATCGACTACGATGCTACGTTCAAGACTGTGCTGAAGCAGGCAGGATTGGTGACTCGCGATGCACGTGAAGTGGAACGCAAGAAGGTCGGGCTGCGCAAGGCGCGCCGCAGGAAACAGTTCTCCAAACGTTAATCCTGTTCAGCGCCCGATCAAGGGTGGCTGGATATACAAGCAGAAAGCCGCCTTCGGGCGGCTTTCTCGTTTTTGATCTCAGCATGTGTATGCATTGTTTCTCTTTAGGCCGCCCTCGCGGCCATGGTTGAATGGATAAGTGGTGACGAAGTTTTGTTGTAGAATGCCAAGCGATATTTACCGGAAGCCCAGATGATCAAAGTTGGCATAGTTGGCGGCACAGGTTACACCGGCGTCGAATTGTTGCGCCTGTTGGCGGCGCACTCGCAGGTCGCCTTGCAGGTGATCACTTCGCGTGCTGATGCCGGGACGCTGGTCAGTCAAATGTTTCCCAGTTTGCGTGGTTTTGTGGATATGCCTTTTACCCATCCAGATCAGGCACATCTGGAAAAGTGCGATCTGGTGTTTTTTGCAACTCCGAACGGAATTGCCATGCAGCAGGCAAGAGGTTTGCTGGATTCAGGTGTGCGGGTGATTGATCTTGCAGCAGATTTTCGCATCAAGGAAGTTTCAGAGTGGGAAAAATGGTATGGCATGAAACACGCCAGCCCGGATCTTCTGGGTGAAGCGGTATATGGCTTGCCTGAAGTGAATCGCGCACAGATAAAATCAGCCAGATTGGTAGCCAACCCCGGCTGCTATCCTACCGCAGTGCAATTGGGCTTTATCCCTTTGCTGGAAGCGGGCGTGATTGCGCTGGAAAGTCTGGTTGCCGATGCCAAATCAGGGGTTTCCGGCGCTGGTCGAAAGGCTGAGTTGGCTTTTTTGTTTTCTGAAGCAGCGGACAACTTCAAGGCCTATGGGGTGGCAGGGCATCGCCACCTTCCGGAGATCAGACAGGGGCTGATGCGCGTTGCCGGTAAACAGGTCGGTTTAACGTTTGTACCGCACCTTACTCCGATGAACCGGGGCATACATGCAACACTATATGGCAGGCTGATAAGCGAGGCCGATTTACAGGCATTGTTCGAGCAGCGATATGCCAATGAGCCGTCTGTGGATGTCTTGCCTGCAGGCAGTCATCCCGAGACGCGCAGCGTACGCGGAACAAACTGCTGCCGCATCGCGGTGTATCGCCCACAAGGGGGGGATACAGTGGTGGTATTATCGGTGATCGATAATCTGGTCAAAGGTGCTGCGGGCCAAGCTGTGCAAAATATGAACATCATGTTCGGGTTGGCGGAAACCACCGCGTTGAACAACGTGGCTTTGCTGCCTTAATGATGACTCGAGGAGGCTATCCCAAAATGTGGCGTGGTGTAGAACGCAGGTTCAGTATCTCTGCACCGCAGATGACTGTGCGGCCGCACATCCCATGGTACTTGCGCTGGGGTATGATACTGCCATTCGTTCTGGCTGCGATTGGTCTGGCTTGGTGGGCATATGGCAGCGGTCTAGAGTTAGCGGGTTTTCACCGTGGTCAAGCTCAGGATGAGTTGGCTAGGTTGCGTGATCAGGTAGCTAAGCTTGAAGCGGAGAATGCACAACTGAATAACAGGGTTGTGCAAAATGAACGGCAGATTCAAATCGAGCAAGCCAGCAACCGGGAAACTTCAAGCCAGCTGAAAAATCTGTCGGACGAAAATGTCCAGCTTCAGGAGGATCTGGTGTTCTTCCAGAACCTTACTGCAACGCGCGGTAAGGAAGGCGAGTTGGGATTGCATCGTCTAAGGCTGGAAAGGGATAAGATGCCTGGCGAATATCATCTGCGCATGCTGTTGGTGCAGAGTGGGCAGCGCGCCAAAAAATTCAACGGCAGTTATCAATTGGTTGCTACAGTAATGGAAAAGGGTATGATAACTACACATGTATTCCCACAAGATGCATCCGGGAATGCCCAATTCCAGCTAAGTTTCAAGTATTATCAGCGTGTCGAGCAGAGCATCCAGTTACCGCCAGATGCGCAACTGGAAAACGTGCAGGTTCGCATATTCGAGCAAGGTGCGATTGAGCCAAAAGTGCGGCAAAACGTGAGTCCTACAAACGCGAGCCCATCAATCGTGAGCCCATCATAAGTAAGGAGAATTCGATGTTCAGCAAAAAGCCAAATAAACCGCAAACGCAGATAGATTCGCTGATTGGAGCGAATACGGTCATCGGCGGCGATCTGAATTTCAGTGGTGGGTTGCGGATAGATGGGCAGGTGAACGGTAATGTTATCGCCACACCCGGCAAGCCAAGCACACTTGTGCTGAGTGAGCATGCGCGGGTGAATGGGGAGGTCAGCGTTACCCACTTGGTGATCAACGGGACAATCAGCGGTTCAGTGTCGGCCACCGATTATCTGGAACTGCAAAGCAAAGCCAAGGTCACAGGCGATGTGCATTACAAGACCTTGGAAATACAGTTGGGTGCGATTGTTGATGGCCGGCTTTTCCATGACAATCCAGAAGCAGAGGAAAAAGTGCTGGCGTTCAAATCGAACTCAGGCAGTGGCGAATAAATATTTAAGGAGAACAGGATGAATGCGTTGACAGAAGTGCAAGATCCGCTGTTGTTTACCGATAGTGCGGCCAACAAGGTAAAAGAATTGATCACGGAAGAAGGCAATGCAGATCTCAAGCTGCGTGTGTTCGTTAGCGGTGGTGGTTGTTCTGGCTTTCAGTATGGCTTCACCTTTGACGAGGTGACTAATGAAGATGATACTGTACTGAACAAGAATGGCGTGCAATTGCTGATTGATCCGATGAGTTTCCAGTACTTGGTTGGCGCGGAAATCGATTACCAGGAAGGATTGGAGGGTGCGCAGTTCGTCATCAAGAACCCTAATGCGACGACTACCTGCGGTTGCGGTTCATCGTTTTCAGCATAACTGTTGTTATTTGATTGGAACGTAGCGGGGTGCAATGCACCCCGTTTGTATTTAAAGCCCACTTTCAAAAGATTTGATGCTTCACACTTGGCGGCATGCAGTGTATGAAATCTGCTGAAGCGGGCTTTTACGAGTGATGAATTGCACCCAACACACAGGTGTGCTTTGCGCCTGTGACTAGCGGCAGATTGGCAGGTTTGCCTTGCAGGGTTTGTTGCGCCAGCCAGGCAAATGCGATGGCTTCCAGAAAGTCGCTGTCAATGCCAAGGTTATCGGTTGTCTGGATGCTGCAATCAGTCAGCAGGGTAATGAGGCGATTGCGCAGTGCTTGGTTATGTGCGCCCCCGCCGCAAAGATAGATTTCCCTTGCGCCACTACAGAATTGCTGTATGGATTGTGCGATGGTTTGGCATGTCAGTTCCAGTAGTGTTGCTTGTACGTCTTCCGCCCTTTCTCCGCCAGTCAATTTGCCTAGCAGCCAGCTCATATTGAACAGATCACGGCCCGTACTTCTTGGCGGTGGAAGGGCGAAGAAGGGTTCTTCGAGCATTTGTTTCAGCAGGCTTGGCAATAGTTTGCCGGATGCCGCCCATGCGCCGTTATCATCGTATGGCTTGCCAGTATGTTGCATGCACCAGCCATCCATCAGCAGATTGCCCGGGCCGCAGTCAAAACCGTTGGTGGCTACCAGCGGTGAAAGATCGGTCAAATTGCTGATTCCGCCGATATTGACAATGACGCGATGAATATCAGGATGGCGCAATACCTTGTCGTGAAACGCGGGAACCAAAGGTGCTCCCTGCCCTCCGGCAGCGATGTCACGGCTACGGAAGTCGCTGACTACGGTTATTCCTGCCAATTCGGCGAGCAGCGCAGCATTGCCGATTTGCAGGGTGTAGCCGTGCTCAGGGCAGTGGCGTATGGTTTGTCCGTGGCAGCCGATGGCCTTGACTTCTTTGCTCGATGACTTGGCTTGAGTGAGAAGAGTGGCGGTTGCTGTAGCGTATTGTTGAGCCAGTTGGTTTCCAACAATTTGAGCTTGATGGAGTTCATTGGGTGCGGGCAGATGCAAGGCGAGCAGGTTACCCTTAAGATCATCATCAAAAGGCAGATAAAATTTTGTGATCAACGTGGGTTTGGGCTGATCAAATCCGACAAGGACTGCATCAACACCATCCAAGCTGGTGCCGGACATCAGGCCTATATACAGTTCCGGCAGTTGTGGCACTGGCTGATCAGTCGAGTTTGGCGAGGTTGGTGTTGCGCAGCAAATCCAGACGCGCGACAAAGTCGTCAGCCACTAATTGAAACGCTGCCAGATAAGAACTGTTGATGGGCTGCGCATCCGGTAGCGCAACACGCATTGGATTGTGGTGCCGGCCGTTGATTTTAAATTCATAGTGCAGATGCGGGCCGCTTGCCAAGCCGGTCATGCCGACAAAACCGATCAAATCACCCTGCGCCACGCGCTGCCCACGATGCAGGCCTTGGGAAAATCGCGACAAATGTCCATACACAGTGGTGTAGCGACCCTGATGTTTGATCTTGACCATGTTGCCATAGCCGTTTTCCTTGCCGACGAAAGTAACTACGCCATCCGCAGTTGCCTTGATCTTGGTGCCGGTTGGAGCCGCGAAATCTACACCATTATGGGCTTTCCACTTGTTCAATAGCGGGTGAAAACGCGAGTTGGTAAAGCCGGAACTTACCCGTGAATATTCAATGGGAGAACGCAAGAAAGCCTTGCGTACACTCTTGCCTTCCGGTGTGTAGTAATCACCGTGCTGTGCATCTATCTGGAAGTATACGGCACGATAAATTCTGCCCTGATTGATGAATTCAGCGGATTGGATGCGTCCGGTATTCAACAATATGCCGTTGTGGTAAGTCATCTCATATATCACGGTGAATTTATCGCCTACTCTGAGATCATGATGAAAGTCGATGTCACCGCTGAAAAGTTCGTGGAGTTGGTTGGCTGCGGCATCAGGCATGCCGGCAGCGTCTGATGCCGCATATAGGTTGGTTTTGATCTCTCCGGTACGGACAAACAGGCGTTTTTCGAGTTGCGCGGGCAAGGAGTTGGTCTGAAACGCATCATCTTGTTTTTTTATCAGAATCTGAGCGCCGTCGTTACTGAGGTAACGCAACGCGATTAAATCTCCCGTGGCAGTAGTCTCGGCCTGAATTTCCCTGCCAACAGACAATTTGCGGAAGGATTCTGTTTCGGTAGAGTTGCGCAGATAGTTGCTTGCAGCATCATCACTTATGTTCAGGCGGCTCAACAGTTCGGCCACGGTATCGCCACGCTGAACCCTTTCGCTGCGCCAAAAGCTGGAAACGGCTACTGGTGCGTCTATTTTGGGTAAGGTGATTTCTTCTATTGCCACTTTGGCGGTAGACAAACCGAGATCGCTTTGCGGTACCAAGCCGAAAGCGGTGACCACACCCAGCAATGGAATGGTTGACAGCGCTACAAACCAGCGCAATTTCTTTTTACGTTCTTGGCTGAGCGGGTTTTGGGTTAACATTCATGTCTCCTTGAACTGTTTTGCATTATCGCAGCAATGCATTGTATTTTATGATTGTTGCGAACTTTACCAGAAACAGCTTTAGCCCAATACCGAACTGATGGGTGGCAAAGCCAGGCCGATGAATGGTCGGAATGGAAGGGCAAGCAGCGGCGGGAAAGGAAAATTGCCTTCCACGCTTTTGATTTGATGATGAATATGACTGAAATGACACCTCCTGATAAGAAACATTCTGACGCACTTGCAACAATCAAGCGCGGCGCTCACGAACTGCTGCTGGAAGACGAGTTGAAACATAAGTTGTCGCTTGGACGCCCGCTGCGAATCAAGGCGGGATTCGATCCGACTGCGCCAGATCTTCATCTTGGCCACACCGTACTGCTCAACAAGATGCGTCAGTTGCAGGATCTTGGTCACCACGCACTGTTTTTGATTGGGGATTTCACTGGCATGATTGGTGACCCGAGTGGAAAAAATACCACCCGCCCGCCGTTGTCGCGCGAGCAAGTACTGGCCAATGCCCAATCGTACCGCGAGCAAGTATTCAAGGTGCTGGACCCGGAAAAGTCCGAGATCGTATTCAACTCGACATGGATGGACAAGTTCAGCGCTGTCGATCTGATTCGCCTCGCTGCTACTCATACCGTGGCGCGGATGCTGGAGCGCGACGACTTCTCGAAGCGTTACAAGAGCAATCAGCCCATCGCGATCCATGAATTCATCTATCCATTGGTGCAGGGATATGATTCCGTTGCACTCAAGGCGGACATTGAACTGGGTGGAACAGATCAGAAGTTCAACCTGTTGATGGGGCGCGAACTGCAAAAACATTACGGCCAACCGGCGCAGTGTGTGCTCACGATGCCGCTGCTGGAAGGATTGGATGGCGTCAACAAGATGTCGAAGTCGCTAGGCAATTACGTAGGTATAAATGAGGATCCCCAGCAAATATTCGGCAAGCTGATGTCTGTATCCGATGACTTGATGTGGCGTTATATCGAATTGCTGTCATTTGAATCCTTGGCTGCGATTCAACGCTGGAAGAAGGAGGTTGAAGAGGGGCGCAATCCAATGGATATAAAAATCACCTTTGCGAAGGAAATCGTTTCGCGGTTTCATTCGCAGCAGGATGCCGATTGGGCGCTTGAAGATTTCCAGGACCGCCACAGCCACGGTGGCATTCCCGATCAGATTCCTGAAGTCAATGTTTCCGCACCTTCTGGAAGCATTGGCGTGCCGCAACTGCTTAAACAAGCTGGGCTGGTGGGTAGCACCTCTGAAGCGATGCGTATGATTCAGCAGGGAGGAATCAAGCTTGACGGCGTAAAAATCAGCGACAAAGCCCTGCAGCTCATGGCTGGATCGGTCATTGTCGCCCAAGTCGGAAGGCGTAAATTTGCAAGAATATCAGTAACTTAAATTCAGGTTGTGGGGTGCATGGCATTTTGTTAGAATCGCGCCCTCAATTTTTCTGTAGAAGGTAGTTTGTTCATGACAACAGTACGTGTTAAAGAGAATGAGCCATTCGAGGTGGCGATGCGGCGCTTCAAGCGTTCCGTGGAAAAGACTGGTCTGCTGACCGATTTGCGCGCCCGCGAGTTTTATGAAAAGCCTACCGCAGAACGCAAGCGCAAGCTGGCTGCCGCCGTGAAGCGTCACTACAAGCGCTTGATGAGCCAAGTACTTCCTCCCAAGCTCTATTAACTACTTATTCAACTTAATTCAACATGCCCAGCTGGGGCAGCAGTTGGAATGAAGTGATTCAAGTTGGAAATTCGCCTAGCGGATGCTCGCAAATCTTGATTTATAGAAGTGCCCATGAGCCTCAAGCAGCAAATCACTGACGATATGAAAACCGCGATGCGCGCCAAGGATACTGCGCGTCTTGGGGCGATACGTTTGCTCCTTGCTGCGATGAAGCAACGCGAAGTCGATGATCGTATCGAGCTGACGGATGCCGATGTGGTTACAATCATCGAGAAGATGAACAAGCAGCGACGCGATTCCATCAGCCAGTATGAGGCGGCGGGTCGCCAGGATCTTGCTGATATCGAAAAATTCGAGATGAGCGTGCTGGCTACCTATATGCCGCAACAACTCAGTGAGGCTGAAATAACAAAAGCTGTTGTAGAGGTGATTGCTGCGACTGGCGCCGTCAGCCAGCAAGACATGGGCAAGGTGATGGGCATGCTCAAACCCAGACTGGCCGGTCGTGCCGACATGGGCAAGGTCTCGGCACTGATTAAAGCGCATCTCTCCAAGTAAGCAATACACAACATTTTCGGGTGATACCCCCGTTAACCATTCCCCGGGCTTTTGCCGGGCGCAATGAAAAGGCGGTGTTGGCTTGATTCCAAAAAGCTTCATACAGGATCTGCTCAATCGTCTCGATATCGTGGACGTGGTCGAGCGCTATGTGCCGCTCAAAAAGGCCGGTGCCAATTTCGTCGCCTGCTGTCCATTCCACAGTGAAAAATCCCCCTCATTTACAGTCAGTCAGACCAAGCAGTTCTATCATTGCTTCGGCTGCGGGGCACATGGCACGGCGATTGGTTTTGTCATGGAGCATGCCGGGATGGGTTACGTGGAGGCGATCGAAGAGTTGGCGCGTAGCGTGGGCTTGGAGGTTCCCAACGAACGGCCCGCTTCGGGAGAGTCATTCAAAAAAGTCGCGCCGGATTTATATGAAGTGATGCAGACCGCGACGCGCTATTACCGCGAGCAGCTCAAATTATCTCGGCACGCGATCGATTATCTCAAGCAGCGCGGCCTGAGCGGAGAGATTGCCGCAAGATTCGGCATAGGTTATGCGCCAGAAGCCTGGCAAAACCTTGATGCTGCGTTTCAGAATTATCAAGATGCGGCACTTGATGAAACTGGCTTGGTGATCAGCAATGAGGAGGGGAAGCGTTATGACCGGTTTCGCGACCGGATCATGTTTCCGATCATTAACGTACGCGGCCAAATCATCGGTTTCGGTGGGCGTGTGCTGGACAAGGGCGAACCCAAATACCTGAACTCCCCGGAAACGCCTTTGTTTGAAAAAGGCCGCGAGCTGTATGGCCTATATCAGGCGCAAAAAGCCATTCGTGCCGTACAGCGAGTATTGGTGGTGGAAGGCTATATGGATGTGGTAGCTTTGGCACAACATGGCGTGGAATATGCCGTGGCGACCTTGGGTACGGCGACCACGCCTTTCCATGTGCAGAAATTGTTGCGGCTTACCGAGCATATCGTATTTTGTTTCGACGGTGACAAGGCAGGGCAACGTGCGGCATGGCGGGCATTGGAAAATGCGCTGCCCTATTTGCAGGATGGCAAGCGCATCAGCTTCCTGTTCTTGCCTGTTGAACATGACCCTGACAGCTTTATCCGCGAATTTGGCAAGGATGCTTTCGAGGTGCGTGTGCAGGAAGCCATGCCCTTGTCCGCTTATCTGTTGCGCGAAGTTAGCGCGGGGCTGGATTTGCGCAATCAGGAGGGGCGCAATCAATTATTGCAGCGAGCCAAGCCGTTGCTATCCGCGATCGTCGCACCTGCGACCGCATTGCTGTTGCGCAAGGAAGTTGCGCTGCTTTCCGGGGTCAGCCAGGCGGAACTTGAGGTTCTGTATGCTATCGAACCGATCGCAAGAACGACGCGGCGGAGCATCCAGAAATCCGGTCGCTCGGCGCCATCTGCCCACAGGCTTTTACTGCAATGCCTGTTAGCTCAACCCGCGCTGGGAAGGCAGTTGCCCAGCGAATGGAGCGGCCAGGGAGCAGATGCCGAGGCAGTTGTGGCGGTGCTGATGGTATTGCGTGAAGCTGATTTTACGCTGAATGGTCCTGCACTGATGCAACTGTTTCAAGGCACGGCCCATGAGAAAACGCTGGCAACGGCTGAAGCAGACATGCTCGACTGGGGAGAGGATTTCGATGTGACCGCCGAATTTTCCGGGTTGGTCGGCAAGTTCAACGAAAGCCAATATCGCCAGCAGCTACAGGCGCTGGATGCCAAAGGTTTGAACCTGACTGCACCGGAACGCGAGCAATACCGGCAATTGCAGTGCCTGATGAAGTCAGGAAAAAATGGTTGAAGTCAGGTATAATCCGCCGCTTTTCGGCGGCCAGACACAAGTCTGGCGCCTTACGCAATTGGGAATTTGAACATGGCAAAGCCTAAAGACAAAAAGAAACCGAGCAAGAAGCAAGCAGAAGTGGTCGAGCAGCCGGTTCTCGACCAGCAACAGGACATCGAGGCTAGGCGTACGCGCCTGAAGGCCCTGATTGTACTGGGCAAGGAGCGCGGCTATCTGACTTACGCGGAAATCAACGACCATTTGCCGGATATGCTGGAAGTCGAGCAGATCGAAGGCGTCGTCAGCATGATCAACGAAATGGGCGTCTCTGTGTGCGATGTGGCTCCCGATGCCGAGACTCTGATCATGTCTGATGCCGCGCCCGCGGCTGCAGATGAAGATGCGGTTGAGGAAGCCGAAGCCGCGCTTTCCACTGTGGACTCGGAATTCGGCCGCACCACCGACCCGGTCCGCATGTATATGCGTGAAATGGGTACCGTCGAGCTGCTTACCCGCGAAAAAGAAATCGAGATCGCCAAGCGCATCGAAGAAGGCCTGAAGCACATGATCCAGGCGATCTCCATGTGCCCGGCGACGATCGCCGAAATCCTGGCGCTGGTTGAGAAGATCAAAATCGATCAAATGCGCATTGACGAGCTGATCGATGGTTTTGTCGATGTTGAGGATGATACTGTCATCGGCGCAGAGGGCGATGAGGAAGCGGAACAGGCTCATGCCAACGATGGTGATGAAGAAGAGGACGAGGAAGCTGCTGCTGCTGCTGCTGCTGCGGTTGCTGCGGCAAATCTGGCGTTGCTGAAAGCCAATGCGCTGGAACGTTTCGATTTGATTGCCGACCTGTTCAGCAAGATCGGCAAGGCTTATGAGAAGCACGGCTATCGCAGCAAGCAGTACGACAAGCTCCAGACAGCCATTTCTGACGAGTTGATGAAATTCCGCTTTTCGGCGAAGCAAGTGGATGCTTTGTGCGACACCATGCGCGGACTGGTCGAGGAAGTACGCCGCAGCGAGCGTACCATTCAGGACATGTGTGTCACCAAGGGCAAGATGCCGCGTCCTTACTTTATCAAGTCATTTCCCGACAATGAAGGTAATTTGCACTGGGTTGCGCAGGAGCTGAAACTGAAAAAGACCTACGGGGAAACGCTGGGGCGCTACCAGCATGCCATCGTGGAACAGCAGCAGCGACTGCTGGATTTGCAGCAGCGCGTTGGAATTCCGATTCGCGACCTGAAGGAGATCAACCGGCAGATGACCAACGGCGAAGCCAAGGCGCGCCGCGCAAAGCGCGACATGATCGAGGCCAACCTTCGCCTGGTAATTTCCATAGCAAAGAAATATACCAACCGCGGACTGCAATTTCTCGATCTGATCCAGGAAGGCAATATCGGTTTGATGAAGGCAGTGGACAAGTTCGAGTACCGACGCGGCTACAAATTCTCGACTTACGCCACTTGGTGGATACGTCAGGCGATCACTCGCTCCATCGCCGATCAGGCTCGCACCATCCGTATCCCGGTACACATGATAGAGACCATCAACAAGATGAATCGTATCTCGCGGCAGATCATGCAGGAAACCGGTATGGAGCCGGACGTCGCAACGCTGGTGCAGAAGATGGAAATGCCTGAGGATAAAATCCGCAAGATTTTCAAGATCGCCAAGGAGCCGATCTCGATGGAAACCCCGGTCGGCGACGACGACGATTCCCATCTCGGTGACTTCATTGAGGACTCTCATACCACTGTGCCTATTGACGCAGCAATATACGAGAGCCTGCGTGGAGCGACAGCAGATATCCTTGACAGCCTGACACAGCGCGAAGCAAAAGTGCTGCGAATGCGCTTTGGAATCGAAATGAACACTGATCACACTCTGGAAGAGGTCGGCAAGCAATTCGATGTAACACGTGAGCGTATCCGGCAGATCGAAGCCAAAGCACTGCGCAAGTTGCGTCATCCGTCTCGCTCCGAGAAACTCAAAAGTTTTCTCGATAGCGAAGATTAGGCTTGCATGCGTATAATTTTTTCGGGTCTGTAGCTCAGTTGGTTAGAGCAGAGGACTCATAATCCTTTGGTCGAAGGTTCAAGTCCTTCCAGACCCACCAATACCCAAGCGGCTTGCAGAGATGTAAGCCGTTTTGTTTTTCTACAATTCCGGCATGCTTTTCTACAATTCTTCACTTCAGAGGGCTGACCTTCTCGCCCTTTCTGTTCCGGGTGTAGTGTTCTGTCATCGCCCTGGATTTGTGTCCTAGCAGTTTTTGAGCGTGAGCCAAATCCTCTACGTCGGTCGCAGTCTTTGCTCGAATATCACGAAACTGAAAATCAACTCCAGCGGCTTTCCTTGCCTTGTCAAAGCGTGTGCGCAACGCACCATAGCTGAGCCGCTGGCCGTTCCCGTCCTGTAGCAGTGCATCACCTCCCATGACGCGATGTTGACGGCTCAGAATGCGTGCTATGAGGTCTTTCAGTTCGCCTGTGACTTCAATGCGTAGAGACTTTCCGGTTTTGTTCTGTGCCAAGCACAACTCTCCGTTCCTGATATCGCCGCGATTCAACTTGAGCAAGTCGGCCGGACGCTGTCCGGTGCGAAGTGCCAAATCCATCGCATCCTGCACCGTGTAGTGAGCTGCATTCCACACAGCCAAAAATTCATCGTGCTCAACATAGCGGTCGCGCCCTGTTTCGCGGTGGCCACGCACACCGGCGCAAGGGTTTGGCGCATCGGTGTATCCGCACGCCCTGGCGAAGTTGAAAATATGACTGAATAGTGCCTTCTCGCGGTTCGCCCTGACCGGTGCCTCTTTGCCTCGTTCGTCCAGGTAGCGTTTGATATGGTGAGGCTTGATGGCATCGATCGGCATCGAACCGAACACAGCTTCCAGCCTGGCCAGTTCCTTCTCGTTGTCGCGCTGTGTCTGCGGTGCTTTAGTTGGGAACACTTCCTTGCGATAGCGTGCGGTGATCCCTCGAAAAGTACTGTTGTTTGGATCGGGCTGCTCCCCCTCGATCTCAGCCCAAAGGCGTTTTGCAATGGATAAGTCTTGGCCAAGCTTCGTCCACTTGCGCGGGGTATCGGTCGATACGTGGTAGTACGTCTTGCCCTTGAGATTCATCCTAGGCGGCAGATCGTGATTGATGGTGCGCTTGCGTCCCATACCTCAGCGTTTCATCGCGCTCCAGTTGGGTTCTGTCGTAACCGGTGCAGCGGTCGCACTGCCACCGCACAAGCGTGCCTGCATATGTTCGCGCAGTACTCTTGCGTGACCATTTGCACCAATAGCGAAGAGATAGCCGTTCGCCTTGAGCCAGGCGATCTGCTCACCCTTGCGCTTGCGCTCGGTCAGCTCAGCCAGTTCAGCTTGTGTGAGGAACATCGCGCACTACCTCTTGATGCCGTGCTTCATCCGGCGTGCTGCCTGCCTGTGCTTGAGCCTTGCCTGGTATTTGCTGCATGGTTTGTATTCCGGGCTGATCGTGCGCAGCCGCTTGTACACCTTCAGGAGTGACAGCGTTGCATTGATGCCGTTTTCTGTGCTGCCCATGTAGGGGGTAAGGTCGCGTCTTGGTTTCATGCTGTTTTCTCCAGTAATGGTTCGTCTTCGATGATAGTGAATTTGAATACTCGCGCCGTGTTGATTCTTGCCATCAAGCTGTTAACCTTTTCCTGCATCGCTGCCACCTCATCGGTAACACCGTTGTCCAGGTACATTTGTCGCAGATTGGTATTTTCATCAATCGCCGCTTCAAGCTTTCTTTGCAGCTTGGCTACTTCGTTGCGTAGCAATGCCGCTTCACTGCGTGTCATGGTGCTCCAGGCAAGTTGCTCCGGTGTGAATCCATCGCCGCCAATAATGGGCGAGTGCAGCACGCCGTAATCGTTGATAAACCAGCCATCCCAGTCCGGATGCGTCAACTTTAATCGCACACTTTCCGACACCAGGCGCAGCACCTCGAACTCGGCAAATGGCACTGGAGTTTTACCGCTTTCCCACCTGGTGATTTTGATGCAGGTGACACGCAGATATGCTGCGCATTGTGCAACCGTCATGCCAAGGGATTGGCGCAGGATTTTGAAATTCTCTGCTCCAATACTAAGTTGCTGAGATAGCTGCAACCATTGCGGATGGTAGCCAGGAAAAGCCTTGTTGATTGCTTCGGACATCGGCTCGATGGCTTGCATGTGATACGCCCAGAGGGTTTTTTCGCTGGGCTGGTTGTGCATTTTTTTCTGCTCGGTGGTATTCTTCATACAGCCTTCTCCTTTCAAGGCTAGTTGCGCGCCGGTGCTTGGCGGTTCCGGCGCACAACGATTTAGAATTTGTTACTCGCCATGCTTCAATTACATCGCACCCAACTACTTCGCCATCGCTCATGGTACAAACCCTGATGGGTTGCTTTCCGCCCTGCCAGATCGCTCAATAGTGCAGCCACACCCTCCGCGCCAAATTCTTGCGCGGCTTTCAATACATCGAAACGCGCATTGCGGCTCAATACCAAGCGCCATTGGTCGCGATCTAACGTTGTGACATATTCCTCTTCAACCAGTGGTTGCTCTACGATTTCCAAGTCGGTTTGTTCTTGATCGAGCGCCAGCGCCTTGCGTAACTTTGGAGACCAAAACAATTGCCGCTTGCCTTTGAAGTGCAGGCCGAACTCAATAAACAGATCGCCGCTTGCTTTGTCGCCCTTGATGTAGTCAGCCAGCAGCGTAAATGGAGTGCGCCCACCAAAACGTTTGCCAACTTTCGCATATGCCTTGGTGAGTTCATGACTTGCGCCCCACTGGTTGTCAGTAAGTGTCTTAGAGGCCTCGGTGGCTTCGTGTCCGAACTTGGCTACATACTCAGCGGCGTAGTCGCCGTTGCGTACATCAAACGCCGCTTTGAGCATATCGTTCAATTGTGAGCGGTCTGCGATACCTGTATTGATGAGCGTTTCAATCCACACCATTTGCAGCTCGTCGAGCTTGGCCATTTGCCCTTTACTGGCAAACACCAAATCGTGCGTATGTGGATGCCAGCCGTTTTCACCATGAGTTACTTCCAGGGCGCGGACGCTTCCTGCCGAACCTATCGCCTTCATGATGTTTTTGTAGCGTTTGGAATTTTTGAACTTCTTCAGCGCGGTGCTGAACAGATTGAGATTGTCTTTAAGGAGCTGATGGTCAAGGTGCGGGAATGTCAGGCTCATCAAATAGATTTCGCCTCCCTGTTTAGACCAGGTGCTAATTGCGGCTTGAAGCTCTTGCCTGCGTGCTTCGGTAATACGAGCCGAGCACACCGGGCAGTGCCACACGCTGCCGCATGTACTGAGATTGCCGAAGCGCGCATTGTTCGGTGTGCGGTACACAAATACGCCGTGCGAATTATTTGTTGAGCGCTGGCAATGCGCCACGCGCTGCCGGGGTAGCAACCCTTGAGCCGCCCTTTGTAACTGGAAGCGCGCCCTGCGATTCTGCACCTCGGCAGTATCGGTTTGTCGTTCTGGTTTAGGTTCTGAGTGGTTTACAGTATTCGCATAGATACCAAGAGAAGTCCGGACTGGCGGTTTGAGGTGCTGCTGGTGGGCTGAATTCACGTTCATGCGGCCGCCTGGATCGGGGTGTCGTTGATGATTACCACTTCGCAGACGCAACCTGATTTGTTGGAAAGCTGCTGCGACCGGCGTATGGCTTCTGTGAAGCTGGTATAGCGGCGTGCGAAGGTCGGGAGGATGCTGGTGTTATCCCATCGTTTCCCGATGCGCCTTGCTTCGTTCTTGAGAGTCGGTGACTCCGAGTAGAAGTTGCCTTTATCGACATTGAGAATGGCGAATGTAGTCATGGCGGTGATTCCTTTCAGAGTGCGCTAGGGTTTCGGCTGGTTCTGTTTTACTGGCCGGGTTTTTTGTGCCGCCGCAATAGCCAGAACAACCAGAACCGCAAACACGAATACAGCCGCCTTTCCACCTCCGCCTGGCAGCATAGGTACTGGGCAAGGTACGCTCATGGCATTTCTCCTTCATCTTCGGTGGTCAATTCTTCGCCTGGTTGTTGGCCAACCAGTAACGTGCTTGAGTACAGGCTACTGATCAAATCAGCTTGGCTTTTTGGCTCGGCTTTATCAGGCAGCGGAACCAGAACGTTCCTGCCTTGCAGGATTCTGAAACGCAGATAATTCTCTGCCATCAATCCATAAAGCTCTTGTGTGTCAGCCACGGTTTCAGCCGAATACGATGAAAGCAGGCCGCCTTCCAGTGTGCGATTCATCAGCTCGGCTATGCGCGCATCGTTGCTATCCATGCGCTCCAGAATGGAATCTACTTGCTCTTGTGGAAGGGCTGGATCAACCACAAACCGGCTGGTTTGCATTGGTGCAACGATGCCAGCGCCAGGTGTTGGCGTACTGATCTGCTCGTTGAAGTCGATGCCACGGCCTTTATAGAACTCGCGTAGCCGTTGCAGGAACGCCATGTCGGGGACGAACCGGCCAGTTTCAAAATTCTTGAGCTTGTGGCCAGCCAGCTCACTTTGCTCAATCACGTTGGCCTGGGTGAGACCAAGCTGGAAACGGGCAGCGCGGGATTGCTCAGCCGATACGGGTAGTTTTGATGGGATTTTCATGGTTTCACCTGTATGAATAGCTTCTGAAACGGAAGCATTGTATGCAGATTAAACCATGGGCAAACTGCCGTCAAGTTATATTCTGAATCGGAAGCTTTTACTTCGAATGGTGAGGAGCGCTACTTTTTTGAGGCTGTCTTGGTTGACGTAATTTTGTTGTCAGTTTTAGGTGTGCGATTCTTTGTAGCGTGTATCTTGCCCTTTAGGCTGTTTATATCATCTTCCATTTTTTCGACAACATGTGCTGCGAGCTTATTTATTTCAGTTAATTGTTCGTTAAGGTTTCCAGACTGAGTTGAAGCGTGGAAAATTAGATGTGCCACACCATTTAGGCTGTCACTATCCAACGTTCTGATGGCTTTCAATAGTTCGCCTTCAAACTCTTTTTCGGATGCGAACTTTGCCTGAATGCGTTCTGGGTCTGATCGGCCGAGAATTAGCCAGTTGGGTGTGAGCCCCAGAGTTTCAAAAAGAACGCGCAACTCTCTAGCCCCCGGTTTGAACTTTCCTTTTTCATATCCAGTCAAGACTGTTCTGGATATTCCAACTTTCTCCGAATCCATTAATTTGGTCAGTCTGCTCAGTCCTTCCAGAGACAGACCACGCTTTTCCCTAACCTCGCGAATACGCTTCCCAAGTGATATTTCTGGCGAATGTTTACTCTCTGTTGTTTGTTTGGTTGTCATAGCGGCTTGGTGGGTGGAACTCGTTAGTTGTCTGTTAAACCTTCTGGTGTTCCGCTAGTTTACTTGCTTCCGGCTGGTTGCCGTTAGCCCAATCGCGAGCATTATCACAGGAATGCGGCGCGGCGTGCCAGCACTACTGTTACCGTAACTGTAACAGTACGGTACTGCCACCGGCACCGCAACTATTCCTGTAACCGTTACCGTAAGGAGCTGGCGAAGCGCCACTTTCATTGATAAGCTGAAAACCCGACACCAACCGCCAGAGGACATCATGCAAACCACCCTGCCGCAACTGCCCGAAGTTGGCAAAACCTACGTTTCCAAAACTGATCCCACATTCAGCATCTATGTGAGAAAGGTTGACTTGATCGAGGCCGACGGCGACGATCCCGGCGGCTTCATCGTTGAAGGGTGCGACCCGAAAAACAAGGGTAAAGAAGATGCGCCTTACTGTGAGATTATTGACGATGAATGGAGCGACTTTGGCTGTACTCCTGTGTCTGCGCAAACGGCATAGCAGGAGCGCCGGGCAGCGCGTGGTAGCATAAATCGCTCGCCACCCTATGCGACCACGATCCCCGCCAATGGAACCTACTTCCAGGTGCTGGCCACCCTCGCCATTTCTGACGGTTCCGGATCCGCACAGGGAACCCCTCGCGACGCGCTGCCGCGTGCCACCATGAACGGGTAGCCGTTGGCTTGCGGGGCGTGGCCAGCAGGAAGGATTCGCCATTTCTGACACCGCCAGCTCCGGCGAAAGGATCAATAATTAATGTCGGAAAGTAGCTCAAATCAGGAAAAGTGAGAAAAATCCGACGAACGGTAGAAATAGCGCTGTAGCATGAAAATATGAAAAAGAAGGGGGATTGTCGTTAATTAGCTGAAAAAGAGGAAAGTAGCGTGATAACGTGAAAATGGCGGGAAAGGCTAGTTTTGGCGTACTTAACAAAATGTTTACTTTCGCTAAACTTTTGCTATATTAGGCGCACCTAGTCCCCGCGTTCCGAATCGTCACCGTATGGTGAGCTTGGCTGGTAATCTCCAGTCTAGGGCGCGGAGACGGTCTTTTTCCTTCTGCTAGCAGTACCCGCTAGCGAAAATCCCAAACGTCCCGAATCTTACTGTTGAGCATTTTGCGCCAGCGATCATGTTCGTTTCTATCGCCTTCCCGGTACGATCTCGCGATGGCTCCGACTACCATGTCAGCCAGTTGAATCAAGTTGTCACGGTGTGACTCGAAAAACTTAACGCTGACAATCTTTCCTTCTCCAGCCTCGCGCTTAAGATATGCACCAAGCTCGCGTTTGAACTCCCGATCTCCGCTTCCGTCGATTTTGACCCGCGCACCGGTCAGCTTACCACTGTCGTGCTTGAGAAGTGATTTAACGAAGAAGTTATAGAAACGCCCCTTGTTCTCGCGCAGGTAGTCGCTGTATATCGTGGACTTATCCACAACGAGGGCATGCACCGTAAACTTACAGCCTGCGACCGCTGCAAAGAATCCATCTTTCACCTGGCCAGAGCACTTGTTGAATTTGAACTCCGTTTTGATGCGTAGTGAGACACGCGCCGCTTCGATGATTTTGCTCGCGCGCTCGGCCTCCTTGAAGTCATCAAAAATAACCATCGCGACAACAAAGTGAGGTGTGGAGCCGCGTGCCAGTTTGAAGCCAGCATCACCACTTTCATCGATCAGGACTAGCAAAATTTTCTCTTCGGGTAATGAGTACAAGGCGGATGATACACCTGGGTGCAAAACCAAGATGGATATCACATCATCGACATAACCTGCTCCTTCTACAATTCTTATGAAGGGTGGCGAGGTTGCTTAGTTGCAAACATGATAAAATTAAAAAATTGTAGATGAGCGGTGGGTTAATGGCCTGAACTATAACGGTTCTGGTGCGGCCTCATAATCCTTTGGTCGAAGGTTCAAGTCCTTCCAGACCCACCACATTGAGGGATTAGCTGAGTGCTAATCCCTTTCGCTTTCATGGGGCTTAAATTTTGAATGCCGTATTGTCTCCGAGTGCTTTGCGCCGCAAAGCACGTCTTGACTCACTTGTTGCAATCGAGTTTCCTTCAGATCTGCCGGTGACGGGAAAGCGCGCAGATTTGGTGCGCGCCATCGGCGAAAATCAGGTGGTAATCGTTTGCGGCGAAACAGGCTCGGGCAAGACCACTCAGTTGCCAAAGATATGTCTGATGCTAGGGCGTGGCGTGCTGGGTATGATCGGCCACACCCAGCCGCGCCGCGTAGCCGCGCGCACCGTGGCATCGCGAATCGCATTCGAACTGAAGACCGAGCTGGGCGGCGCGGTCGGATACAAGGTGCGCTTCAACGACAAGGTCTCTGCCGATACTTCCGTCAAGCTGATGACCGACGGCATCCTGCTGGCAGAAATTCACAGCGATCCATTGCTGAAACATTACGATACGATCATTATCGACGAAGCTCATGAGCGCTCGCTTAACATCGACTTCCTGCTCGGCTATCTTAAGCAATTGTTGCCACGCAGAACTGATCTCAAGCTGATTATTACTTCTGCGACACTGGACGCAGACCGCTTTGCGCGGCATTTCGGTGCTCAAATCGTGGAAGTATCCGGGCGAAGTTATCCGGTTGAGACGCGCTATCGTCCCCTGGAAGTCAGCGACGAAGGCGAGGCGCAGGATGTGCCGCAGGCGGTGAGTTCCGCGCTGGAAGAACTGGCTGCTGGCGGACTCAAAGGCGACGTGCTGGTGTTTCTGCCCGGCGAACGCGAGATACGCGACACGGCGGAAGCGTTGCGCAAGCATCATGCGCCAAATATGCGTCATGGAGGTATTGAGGTGTTGCCGCTGTTTTCGCGATTGTCGGCAGCGGAACAGGACAAGGTGTTCAAGACCGGTGGGCAGCGTCGCGTGGTGTTGGCGACCAACGTTGCGGAAACCTCGCTGACCGTGCCCAACATCGGTTACGTGATCGATTGCGGACTTGCGCGGGTTAACCGCTACAGTATCCGCCAGAAAATCGAACAATTACACATCGAGAAAATTTCGCGTGCGGCTGCTAATCAGCGCATGGGGCGTTGCGGGCGCGTGATGAGCGGCGTGTGCATCCGCCTGTACGACGAGGCTGATTTCCTGCAGCGCCCGGAATTTACTGACCCGGAAATTTTCCGCGTATCGTTGGCCACGGTGATCCTGCGTATGAGCGCGCTGGAGCTGGGAGATATCGCCGAATTCCCGTTCATTGAACTGCCCACACCGCGCATGATTGCGGACGGCTACCAATTGCTGGCGGAATTGAATGCGATAGACGACGCGAGAAATCTGACACCGCTAGGTCATGAACTTGCCAGGCTGCCCCTCGATCCGAAGATTGCGCGCTTGTTACTGGCCGGGCGACAGTATTACTGCCTGTCGGAAATATTAATCATTGCCAGCGCGCTGTCGGTGCAGGATCCACGAGACCGTCCGCTAGACAGGCAGGAAGCGGCAGATGCCGCGCACAAACGATTCGCCGACGAACGCTCGGACTTTCTTGCGTACCTGAAGATATGGGCGTGGTTCGAAGAGGCTTTGGCAGGCAAACAATCCAACCGTTTGCTTGCGGAGGAATGCCGCAAGAATTTTCTGTCGCCGCTTCGTCTGCGCGAATGGCGCGAGTTGTACCAACAGTTGCACACGCAGGTTGCAGAGATGGGGATGCGTTCCAATGAGCAGCCCGCAACCTACGAACAAATTCACAAAGCGCTACTGTGCGGACTACTCGGTAGCATCGGTATGAAGAGCCTGGACAGCAGCGAATATCTGGGCGCACGCGGCATCAAATTCGTCATCGCATCGAATTCGGTGCTGGCGAAAAAGGGCGCGAAGTGGGTGATGGCGGGCGAGCTGGTCGAAACGTATCGCTTGTTTGCGCGCTGCGTGGCACGCATCGAGCCGGAGTGGCTGGAAGAGACCGGCAATCTCCTGATCAAGCGTCATTATTACGATCCGCACTGGGAGAAGAAGGCCGCACAGGTCGTTGCCTACGAGCGCAGTACGCTGTTCGGCCTGATCCTCAACCCGAAGAAGCGCGTGCATTACGGCCCAATGAACGCGGCGGAGTCGCGTGAGGTGTTTATCCGCCAGGCGCTGGTCGGCGGCGAGTACGAGACGCGCGCGCCGTTTTTTGCGCACAACCAGAAACTGATCGCCGACATCGAAGCACTGGAACACAAATCGCGACGCCCCGATGTGCTGGTAGACGACGAACTGATCTTTGCATTCTACGAGAGTCGCATACCGGAAGGAATACACAACGGCACAGCGTTCGAACACTGGCGCAAGGAGGCCGAGCGCATCGATGCGAAACTGCTCTATCTGAAGAAAGACGACCTGATGCGCCATGAGGCAGCGGGCATCACCACCGACCAGTTCCCGCCCAACCTGAAAATCGACAGCATCAGTTTTGCGTTGAGTTACAACTTTTCACCGGGCAAGAACGATGATGGGATTACCCTCACTGTGCCGCTGGCGCTCATCAATCAGGTGAGTGCTCCACGCTGCGAATGGCTGATACCGGGCATCCTTGCGGAGAAGATCACGCAGCTCATCAAGACCCTGCCGCAAAAAATGCGGCGCCACCTGGTGCCGGTGCCGGAATTTGCTGCCGCATTCTGCAAGGCAGTCTCCGCATCCAGCACGCCGCTGCTGCAAGTGCTGGCGCGTTACATCCGCGAGCAAAAGCAACTCGACGTACCGCTAGAGGCATTTCGTCTCGAGCAATTGCCGCAGCACTTGCTGATGAATTTCCGCATCGTCGATGAGCATGGCCGCCAGCTCGGCATGTCGCGCAACTTCTCTGCGCTGCATGCCGAACTGGTACCGCGCGTAACGCCTATGTCAGTTTCCGCAGACAAGAACAAGAAAGAAGAAAAAAGCGAATCCGTATCAGACCAGCGCTATACCACATGGAGCTTTGGTGATTTCGTCGAGACCAGCGAGGTCAAGCGCGCCGGGCAAACCGTGACGTTATACAACGCGCTGGTGGATGAGGGCGATGCAGTCGTCTTGCGGGCCTTTGATACCCGCGATGCCGCACAAGCCGCGCATCGCGGCGGGCTGCGCCGTCTATTCATGCTGTTGCTGAAAGAGCAGGTGAAATACCTGGAAAAAAGCCTGCCAGACGCCCAGCGGCTGGGTATGCTGTTCATGCCATTTGGCACTCAGCAGGAATTGCAGCAGCAGATATTGGCGATGACTTTCGAGCGCTGTTGCTTGAATGATTCACTGCCCGCAAACGAGACGGAATTCACTGCGCGTGGTAAAGAAGCAAAGAACCGCCTGTTGTTGGTTGCGCAGGAACTCGCGCGGCTGGTGCTGAACATTCTCACAGAATATCAGACTGTGCAAAAAACATTGCCGCAGATCAAGGCACATCCCCAAGCGGCACAGGACATTCGCTCGCAACTTGACTGGCTGTTGCATAAACGTTTTGTCGCTGATACTCCTTACGAACGCCTGCAACACGTGCCGCGCTATCTCAAGGCGATCAACCTGCGCATCGAGAAGCTGCGCAGCAACCCAGCGCGCGACGCACAGTGCATGGTGCAGATACAACCGCTAAATCAGGCATGGCAAAAGTTGAGTCATGCGCATCAGGGCGGCAGTGATCCTCGCGTGGAAGAATTTGCCTGGTTGCTGCAGGAACTGCGGGTATCTCTGTTTGCGCAGGAACTGAAGACGCCGGTAATTGTGTCGGTGAAGCGACTCGAAAAGATGCTGGCGTCTATGGCGAAATAACAGTACGGAGGGACAGCATACAGCTGCGCTATAATCACACTGCCATTGGATGCCAAGAGGAATAAATGAACGAGCAACTGCGCGAAGCTGCGCTGCAATATCACCGCAAGGCGCCTGCCGGTAAACTTTCCGTCACTGCAACCAAGCCTATGATCACCCAGCGCGATCTGGCGCTGGCCTATTCGCCGGGTGTGGCTGCAGCTTGCGAAGCCATTGTGGAAAATCCGGCCGAGGCGCGCAACCTGACCGCGCGGGGCAATCTGGTTGCGGTGATAACCAACGGCACGGCAGTGCTGGGTCTGGGTGCGATTGGCCCGCTGGCGGCCAAGCCGGTGATGGAAGGGAAAGCGGTATTGTTCAAAAAATTTGCAGGGATCGATGTGTTCGATCTGGAGATAAACGAACGAGACCCCGACAAGCTGGTGGATATCATTGCTGCGCTTGAACCGACTTTTGGCGGCATCAATCTGGAGGACATCAAGGCGCCGGAGTGTTTCCATATCGAACGCAAACTGCGCGAGCGCATGAAGATCCCGGTGTTCCATGATGACCAGCACGGTACAGCGATCATCGTCGGGGCTGCATTGCTGAACGGCCTCAAGGTAGTCGGCAAGGATATTGCGAAAATCAAACTGGTCGTGTCCGGTGCAGGCGCAGCGGCGCTGGCATGCCTGGACATGCTGGTCGATCTCGGTATGCGCATGGAAAACATCATTGTCACTGATATCAAGGGGGTGGTGTACCAGGGCCGGGCCGAAGAAATGGATGGAAACAAGGCGCGTTATGCCGTGAAAACCGCGGCACGCACATTGTCAGAAGTGATATCCGGTGCAGATATGTTTCTGGGCCTGTCGGCTGGCGGAGTGTTGAAACCCGAGATGGTAAGGCAGATGGCTGATAAGCCGCTGATCTTTGCTCTGGCCAACCCTAGCCCCGAGATTTTGCCGGAGGACGCCAAGGCGGCGCGGCCTGATGCCATCCTTGCGACCGGTCGTTCCGACTATCCTAACCAGGTCAACAATGCGCTATGCTTCCCTTATATATTTCGCGGCGCGCTGGATGTGGGTGCTTCCACCATCAACGAGGCGATGAAAAAGGCTGCAGTGTATGCGATCGCCGAGTTAGCGCAAGCCGAATCGTCGGATGCGGTGGAAGAAGTGTATGGTGATGAAAATCTGAATTTTGGTGCTGATCATCTGATTCCAAAACCATTTGATACTCGCCTGATTACGCGCATCGCACCCGCAGTGGCGCAGGCCGCGATGGACAGCGGAGTTGCCGAACGGCCGATCACGGACATGGCCGAGTATCGCGATAGGCTGGACAGTTTCGTGTATCACTCCAACATGCTTATGAAGCCGGTATTCGAGGCAGCCAAGCGTGCACCACAACGGCTGGTTTATGCGGAAGGCGAGGAGTCTCGCGTATTGCATGCGGTTCAAACCGTGGTGGATGAGGGTATAGCCCATCCGATTCTGGTTGGACGCCCGGCGGTAATCGAACAACGAATTGGCAGACTGGGACTGCGCATCCGTGCTGGTGAACATTTCGAATTGGTGAATCCGGATAGCGATCCGCGCTATCGTGAGTACTGGAGCGAATACCACCTCCTGATGCAGCGGCACGGCATTACGCCTGAATCAGCCAAACGCGAGATGCGCCGGCATAATACCCTGATCGCCGCGATGCTGGTGCGCAAAGGGGCTGCGGACGCGATGCTGTGCGGAACGGTTTCACTGCCGCACAGGCATCTGCGTTATATCAATGAGGTAATTGGGCGCAGGCCGGGTGTGAATGTGTATGCGGCGATGAATATTCTGTTGCTCCCCAAGCATGCTTTGTTCATTTGCGATACCCATGTAAATCTTGATCCGAGTGCCGAGGAAATAGCCGAGATGACCCTGCTGGCTGCTGAAGAAGTTCGCCGCTTCAGTTTGTCGCCAAAAGTAGCACTGCTTTCACATTCGAATTTCGGCAGCCACAATGATGAGTCGGCACGCAAGATGAGCAGGGCACGCGAAATGCTGGAAAAATTGGCGCCAGGACTGGAAGTGGAGGGCGAATTGCATGGCGATGCTGCATTGTCAGAAAGTCTGCGTGCGGAGATATTTCCGAATACAAGTTTGAAGGGCGCGGCCAATCTGCTTATCATGCCGAATCTGGATTCGGCTAACATAGCCTACAATTTGCTGAAGATGACAGCGGGGGAAGGAATTACGATAGGCTCGATATTGCTGGGAGCCAGCAAATCGGTGCATATCCTGACATCAACCGCAACAGTGCGACGAATTGTAAACATGAGCGCGTTGGCAGTTGCCGGCGTGAAGAAGCACCAGGAGACGAACCAATGAACAAGCAGGAAGCTGAATTGCTCAGCAGGGAAATCGAAATTCTGATGAACGAACGCGCCCGGATGCTCAGGGTGGTTGGTGCCGCAGCGGTGCTGGTAGCAAATACCGATGCATCGACCTTGCCGGTGGCGCTTGTGGATGCGGCTGACCAGCTCTCCGAGGCTTTGAATTCCTTGCCCGAAGAAACACTGAGGGATGCGCTAGAATCAGTCAGGGCGGAAGTCGAATAGGGTGGCGATGGTACAACGTACAGGTTTGATACTTACAGGTGGAGGGGCGCGTGCAGCCTATCAGGTTGGGGTGTTGAAGGCGATAGCAGAATTTCTGCCGCGCCGATCGCGCAGTCCCTTCCCTATTGTATGCGGTACTTCCGCAGGAGCGCTCAATGCCGCCGTGCTTGCCATAAATGCGCAGAATTTCAGCATGGGTGTGCAGTATCTGGTCAATACTTGGAAGAGTTTCCATGCCAACCACATATATCGTACCGATTTCATCGGGGTGTTCAATAACACCATACTGTGGGTTGCAGGGCTGATTCTCAGTGCGATCGGTATCGGAAAAATTAATCGGATTTCTCTGTTGGATAATTCTCCGCTGCTGGAATTGTTGGAGGAAATGCTGCCCTGCGAGATGATCCAGCAAAACATAGATGCGGGCGCTCTGCATGCGCTTAGCATTACCGCATCCGGCTATGGATCCGGGCAGTCGGTGACCTTTTATCAGGGCGTGGAAGAGCTGACTCCCTGGAGGCGCACCGGCCGGATTGGGGTTGCGATGGAGATCGGTATTCAGCACCTGATGGCCTCCTCAGCGTTGCCGTTTATTTTTCCGGCAACCTTGATTCATCGTGAATATTTTGGAGATGGTTCGATGCGCCAGACGGCACCTATCAGTCCTGCACTGCATCTGGGCGCGACCCGAGTGCTGGTGATCGGCGTTACCGCGAATGGAAATATTGAACTGCCCGGGCGCAGTGAGATCGGCGAGTATCCTTCTTTGGCGAGAATAGCCGGGCATGTCATGAACAGCATCTTTCTCGACAGCATGGACGTGGATCTGGAGCGGGTGAGAAAAATCAACGATCTGGTCGAAATGATGCCGGAAGAGATGCGCGAACGTGCCGATCTCAGGCATGTTGATGTGATGGTGGTTTCTCCCAGTCAGCCTATTGACAAGATTGCCGAGCGATATGCAGCGGAATTACCCTGGACGATACGCGTACTGCTGCGCCTGATCGGAGCAAGGCAGCATAGTGGTGCGACACTGATAAGTTATTTGCTGACCGAGAAGAAATTCTGCCGGGCATTGATTGATCTTGGCTATCAGGATGCATTGAAGCGGCGTGACGAAATCATTCACTTTCTTGATGTGAAGCCTCAACAGAATGAAGAGATGCAGCAATGACCTCATGCATTCCCAACGCCAGAACTTGGCAGTTGCTGAATCTGTTGGCGGACGGCGAATTTCATTCGGGGGAAATTCTGGCGGGTCAACTTGGGGTATCGCGTGCGAGTGTATTCAACGCACTTGCTCGTGTATCAGAATGCGAAGTGGTGCTGCAAAGGATACGTGGCCGCGGATATCGTCTCGTGCGCCCTTGGCAGCGGCTGGAACGGGATGAGATTTTACGCTGGTTGGGCAGGGAAGCCGGACAATTTGATATCGAGATACTTCCACATGCATCATCCAGTAATTTACTGCTGTTGCAGCGCGCCGGGCTGGATGTTGCAAGCGGGGGTGCGCCAAGCGGCAGCGTGCTGGCGGTGGAGCTGCAAACTGCCGGACGTGGAAGGAGAGGTCGTGCCTGGTATTCCGGCTTGGGCACCGCGCTGACTTTTTCCCTATTGTGGCGTTTTTCCGGTGGGCTGAACGCTTTGACGGGCTTGAGTTTGGCCGTGGGTGTGGCTCAAGTTCGCGCTTTGAGCAGGCTGGGTGCGCATGGGGTATTTCTGAAATGGCCGAATGACATCCTTACCCAGCAAGGCAAGCTGGGAGGTGTGCTTATCGAGACACAGGGAGATATGCTTGGGCCGAGCACGGTGGTGATCGGCATCGGTATGAATTACACCTTGCCGGCAGAGTTGCTGCGAAAGATCGACCAGCCTGCCAGTGCGCTGGATGAAGTGTGCAGCACGCTACCAACGCGCAATCAGCTTCTTGCAACCTTGTTGCAAGAGTTGGCGCATGTGTTGCGTCAGTTTGAACAGGATGGTTTTGCCGCATTGCGCAATGAATGGGAGCAATATCACATACACCAGAACATTCCGATCCGGTTGCATATGGCTGATGGACAGGCTGTGAGCGGAATAGCCTGCGGGATCAGCGATATCGGAGAGTTGCGACTGGAAACTTCACAAGGCACAAGATGCTTCAATACCGGTGATGTACGAGGAAGATTGTGATGATGTTGCTGATTGATGCAGGCAACACCCGTATCAAATGGGCGCTTGTGGAAGGCTTGGCCTGGTTGCATAGCGGGGTGTTGCCTGTTGCGCAGGCCGGTGAATTGTCGCAACACATTGTTGGCCACTGTGTCCCATGGTTAGGCTCAAAACAGGCATTGCCAAGTTCTGGATTGCAAGGCATTGAACAAATTTGGGTGAGTAATGTGGCAGGCGAGGAAACTGCGCGACACATACGCAATATCGGCACAAATAAAAACGTAGAGCTGCATTTTGTAGCCGCACAACTGGAGTTGTGCGGTGTACGCAACGGTTATTCCCAAGCCGGTCAGCTTGGCAGCGATCGCTGGGCGGCGTTGATTGCGGCATGGAAACTGGTGCGCAGGGAATGTCTGGTGGTAAATTGCGGTACGGCGATCACGATAGACGCTATAGACGGGAATGGTGCATTCGAGGGGGGGCTGATTCTGCCCGGCGTGGAGTTGATGAAGAGTAGTTTGTGCGCCACAACAGCACAGTTGTCACCAGGTCCGGGAGAATATGTGCCGTTTCCGACCAACACCTCCGATGCGATGTACAGTGGAGCGATCCAGGCCGGTTGTGGCGCGATACAGCGGCAACACGGGCTGCTTCTCCACAGCAGTTCGCCAGTGGTGATGAGTGGTGGATCAGCAGGGATATTAGATAAACATTTAAATATGCCGTTGCGCATCGTGGATAATCTGGTTCTGCAAGGTCTGTTGATAATCGCACAGGAAGCGAACGAGACATGAAGACATCGTTCTGGTTGTTGTTGATTGCGAACGTGATATTTTTCGCGTTGATCCAACGGTGGGGAATATGGCGGGACGAGCTTGGGACACAAGCGCAACCAGCTTTGCGTGAGGAGAATGTTCGTCTGGTGGTTGATCCAAAAGGGTTGCCTGGCTCGGCTTCGACCGCCACCGTGCCTGCCGGCACAGCAGCATCGAATCAATTCACCTCGAACTTGCAGCTCTCGCTGACCATTTCTCCCCCCGTTGCATCCCGAACCATGGCTCCGGTTTGTCTGGAATGGGGCGAATTTTCAGGTGCGGATTTAAAACTTGCTTCAATCGCATTGTTAGCCTTGCGACTTGGCAATAAATTGGATAAACGTCAGGTCGAGCAACTGATAGGCTACTGGGTATATATACCGCCGCTGGACAGTAAGGCTGCAGTCAGCCAGAAAATTGAGCAGCTCAAGACACGCGGCATAGAAGAATATTTCATTGTTCAGGAGACAGGCCCTTGGCGAAACGCCATTTCGCTGGGTGTGTTCAAGACACGGGAGGCGGCGCTAAACTTCCTCAATGTCTTGCGCACCAAGGATGTTCGTACCGCGCAAGTTGGAGAGCGTGCTGGTAGGCAAAAGGCCACGATATTCATCTTGAATGGCGTGGGTTCTGCGACAGAGGCCAAATTAAAATCCTTGCAGAAGGATTTTCCCGGCAGCGAGCTGAAGAGTGTTCCATGTGCGCATTGACAAGAAGGGGTGAAATCTGGAGAATGCCGCGCTCTTTGCGGTGATATAGCTCAGGTGGTTAGAGCGCAGCACTCATAACGCTGAGGTCGGTGGTTCAAATCCACCTATCACCACCAAAACAAAAAAACCAGCCTAGGCTGGTTTTTTTACTTGATTCCTAGTGCCGCTTATTTGCTGGAGAACAGTTGTTTTACCATCCACAATGAAAACACAATGGCTCCCAGCATGGTACCTACTGCACTGATCGTCGCGATAATTGCCATTTTTTCCCTCCCATGAGAATTAGATTGAACATAACAACAACTTAAGACGATAGAATCGTAGCACAATTTTTTGCGCGTGCAAGGGGTTTTTGATAATATCTTACATGACTTTTTTGCTCGGATTTGATCTTCTGGATCGAGCCCTTGCATCGACAGTTTGCCGTTAGGTTGTCGGCAAGTCCAACTGGTAATAATTCTGCGTGAGCAACAAACTCTACATCAAGACATTCGGTTGCCAGATGAACGAGTACGACTCGGGCAAGATGGCTGACATATTGCGCGCTTGCGCTGGCATGGCGCAGACCGAGAACCCCGCAGAGGCGGATGTCATTTTGTTCAATACCTGCTCGATTCGCGAAAAGGCCGAAGAGAAAGTGTTTTCTGACTTGGGGCGTGTGCGAGCACTGAAGCTCGCCAAACCGGACTTGCTTATAGGAGTAGGCGGTTGTGTCGCCAGCCAAGAAGGTGCTGCAATCTTGCGGCGAGCTCCGTACGTGGATGTGGTGTTCGGACCACAGACCCTGCACCGTTTGCCGCAATTGTTGCAGGCGTGCCGGACGACTGGCCATTCGCAAGTGGACATCAGTTTCCCTGAGATCGAAAAATTCGATCATTTGCCTACCCCCGTCCTTAATAATGTCGAAGGATCTCAGACCGCATCAGGCACTGTCGTTTCGTCAGGTTCAGGGCAGGCTTATGTTTCCATTATGGAGGGTTGCAGCAAATACTGCACGTTCTGTGTAGTGCCCTATACCCGTGGCGAGGAGGTCTCGCGTCCGCTTGCGGACGTAATGCACGATGTCAAAGATCTGGTGGTACAGGGAGTGAGAGAGATTACTTTGCTCGGCCAGAATGTCAATGCTTACCGTGGCTTGGGCGAGGATGGAGAAACGGTGGATTTTGCTTATCTGCTGCAGTCTATCGCTGCGCTGGATGGAATAGAACGATTGCGATATACCACTTCACATCCGCGGGAAATGACGCAGCGGCTGATTGATTTATACGCGACTACGCCCAAACTGGTCAGCCATTTGCATCTGCCAGTGCAATCTGGCTCGGATCGTATTTTGGCCGCTATGAAGCGCGGTCATACGGTGCTGGAGTACAAATCCATCATTCGCCGGGTGCGTACGGCCCGACCGGATATCTGCATCACATCAGATTTCATCGTTGGTTTTCCGGGCGAGACAGAGCAGGATTTTGAGGCGACGATGAAGCTGATCGATGAGGTGGGCTTCGATAATAGCTTCAGCTATCTGTACAGCCCGCGCCCAGGCACACCTGCTGCTGAGCTGCATGATGAAACGCCACATGAGGTAAAGGCAGAACGCCTGAAGCGCCTGCAAAAATGCATCGAGAAGCAAGAGGCAGAAGTAGCGCATTCGATGCTGGGAACGACGCAGCGCGCACTGGTTGAGGGAGTTTCAAAAAAGGACGGGAGCGAGCTGGCCGCGAGAACCGACAATAATCGTATCGTGAATTTTAGCGGTACAGCAGGCATGATCGGGAGCTTCGTTAATGTAAAGATTACCCAGGTGGTGCGACATACCCTGCGCGGCGAGCTCTGATTTCTGGCGATCAACGTGAACCGGCCAAAAAATATTATTCCCCGCGACAAATTGCCAACGGCGAAGCTTTCACTGGCGGTTCAATATGCAAGTTGTGTGCACTCCTTGCCAACCCGTGCGCAATTGCGTCGCTGGATAAGGGTGGCTCTGCAACGGAATGCGAGCATCACGTTGCGCATTGTCGATGAACTTGAGGGAAGGGAGTTGAACAGGAAATATCGCGGCAAGGATTACGCCACTAATGTATTGACATTTGTGTATGACGATTGTGAAACGCTGTCATTTGCCGGTGATCACGGCATGGTGTGCGGGGACATAGTCATTTGTGCGCCGGTAGTGGAAAATGAGGCTGTCGGGCAGCACAAAAGCATGTTGGCACATTATGCACATCTCGCCATTCATGCCACTCTGCATTTGCAAGGTTACGACCACGAAGATGAAAATGATGCTGTCGAGATGGAATCCTTGGAAACTGCGCTGATGTTAAAATTGCACTACCCTGATCCTTATCAAGAAGCCCGTCAATAACATCATGGACGATTCAGAAGCTAGCAAACCAGGCCTGTTGGAGCGCCTTTCAGCATTTTTGCTGCGCGAACCGGAAGATCGCGAGCAACTCATAGAGTTGCTGCATAACGCTTATGAGCGTAACCTTTTGGATGCCGATGCCTTGTCGATGATGGAGGGTGTGTTGCAAGTTTCAGAACGGCAAGTGCGAGAAATCATGATACCTCGTGCGCAAATGGATGTTATCGACATCAGCGAACCTCCGGAGCAATTTATCCCGTTCATGATTGATACCGCACATTCTCGTTTCCCCGTGATCGATGGCGACAAGGACAACATCATCGGGATTTTGTTGGCGAAAGACTTGTTGCGTTACTATGCCGGAGAAGAATTCGAAGTGCGCGACATGCTGCGTCCGGCGGTGTTCGTCCCGGAATCCAAGCGGCTCAATGTGTTGCTGCGTGATTTTCGCAGCAACCGCAACCATATCGCACTGGTGGCAGATGAATACGGTGGCGTTTCAGGTATGGTAACTATCGAAGATGTGCTGGAACAGATCGTTGGCGACATTGAAGACGAGTACGACTTCGATGAGGATGAAGACAACATCATTGCAGAAGCGTCGGGCCAGTATCGCGTCAAAGCTGACACCGAGATTGCCGATTTCAATGCCGTGCTTGGCACAGAATTTGGCAACGAAGAAAGCGACACAGTGGGCGGATTGGTACTCAAAGCCGCTGGAAAGCTGCCCAAACGGGGAGATCATATCAATCTGGGCGGATTTACATTCACCGTGCTGCATGCTGATAGCCGCAGGTTGTATTCGTTGCTGGTCAGGCATGGGGAAATGGCAGCAAAAAAATCCTGATTATCCGGCTTCGGCTGAATAAGAGGCTGCAACCGCTGACTGAATTGAATGGTACATTCCGGATCCGATTGGATAGGGAGCGAGCATGTTTGATGAATTTGATCGAGAGGTCTTTGCCGAAGGTGTGGAGATTTTCAAACACGGCGACCCCGGAGATTGCGCCTATTTGATCGAGGAGGGTGTCGTTGAAATTTTTGTTGTGGAGCATGGCAAGGAACGCCGGATCAAATTGATGGGCAAGGGTGAGCTGTTCGGCGAGGTTTCCCTGATCGATCATCAGCCGCGTACAGCGACGGTCAGGGTGATCGAAAAAGCCGTGCTAGTGCCGATTCCGCGCAAGCTGGTGGATGGTCTGCTGGAAAAAACCGATCCTATTCTGCGACATTTGATGCTGGTGATTCTGGAGCGCTTCAGGGAGAAGCAGGGAGGCGCTGCCAAATCGGAAAGCAGCACCAGGCTATCATTGGAAGATACGATTCGCCGCAGTGCCGATAAGGGAGAAGCCACGCAAAAAATTGCTCTCGCGCATGGAATGTCGCGCGCTTTGGCGCGTGAGGAATTCAAGCTTTATTATCAACCGATCTGCGATCTTGCAGATGGACAGGTAGCCGGATTCGAGGCGCTTATACGCTGGCACCATCCATCCGACGGTGTAATGTTGCCCAAGGATTTTCTATGGATTGCCGAGCAGACTGGTTTCATACGGGAGATCGGGCTGTGGACGCTCGAACGGGCCTGCAAAGATTGGCCGGAATTGAAGAAATTTACGAATCATGGGACACCATTCGTCAGCGTTAATTTGTCGGCCACCCAATTGAATGATGAGAGGCTGGTTGAAAATGTGAAGTCCATTGTTGCCGTCCATAATATGCTGCCGGCAGAACTGAAGCTGGAACTGACAGAAACAGCCATGGTGGAGCAACCTGCCCTAGCGTTGCAAATAATGAACAAGCTAATTGAATCATGTTGCAGTATTGCGCTTGATGATTTTGGCGCAGGCCATTCCGGGATGGGGTACTTGCAACGCTACCCGATCGCGACGCTGAAGATAGATGCGACATTCGTGGAGTCCATCTTGCGATCAGTGCAAAGCCAGGAAATTGTGCGCTCTACGATCACACTGGCGCATTCGTTGGGCATGAAAGTAGTCGCCGAAGGAATCGAGACTGAAGAGGTCAGGAAAAAGGTTTTGGAAATGGAGTGCGATTTCGGGCAGGGCTGGCTTTTCGGTCATCCAGCCACGTTGCGGGAGTGGAAGTTAAGAATTCCTCTAGCCTGATTCTTTGGCATCCTGAAATTGCAAAGTTATAGCAAATCAATGGGGTCACCTAATAGCCGACAGCGAGTAAACGATTTCATGGCGATCCGCCAGTATTTTTATCCCAACTTCCGGCCAGCAAACAAACCGTACCCATTTCTTCATTCATGGCTGCGAAGCAATCGCGCCAGTCACCTACCGGGATCAAGCAAACAGTGTATTTTGCTAAAGCATTGGTGGCTATGCTGCCGTGCAACGTTACTCAGGAAGTTCGTTTTGAGGCTCAAGTGCCCCAGTCCGGCAGCAAGGTGTTCTCGATGCTTTGAGTGTGATGTTAGCCCCGAAGGAAAAATCAATTAAACTAAATCGGGTGCGAAGTTCGGTTTTATCATCAGGCTCGCAGTATTCACCAGCACATCTGCTCGGCAACTAGAAGAGGTCAAAGTTACAGGCTGCCTTCCGGGTGCGACCATCAGAAAGATGAAAGCTGTCCTCATGTAGCCGAAAAGTTTTCCGGGTGATATGTGAACAATCCGGGCGCGTCCCTTAAATGATATGGAGATATAGCGTTGGTTCATTTTGCACGGTACAGGCATTGCTTCAGCTTAAAGCCTGCGGGAACAAATAATGAAAATTTCGTGCAAAGCGATTAATTTGTTTCCTGATCCGATTTTGCCTGTAGCATGGTCGTTCTTTTCGTCGAAGCGTTTAAACCGGTGGGTTTGCTTTATATGGTGACCAACCATACAATAATTAACAAATGGTCCGGACTCAGTAAATGGCATGATTTTCCCTCCTGTATTTTGTAAGCGTATGCTGTGCTTGGGTGTCTTGAGCGATGCTTGTAAACTTGGCAAAAAGGCTGGTGTCGGTATGTATCTGTTAGGTGTTTGACGAATCTAAGGAGATTATTCATGAGTAAATTTCGCGGCAACACACTGCATCTATTAGCTTCACTGGTTTTGGTTGTTTCATCATTGCTGATTTCACAACAAGCTATTGCCGAGTCATCGGATCAACAAAACAAGGGGCCTGCCATGGTGGTCGACATGGTGTTTATAAGGCCAATCGGTTTTGTAGCTACCGTACTTGGCTCAGTTGTGTTTGTAGTCAGCCTGCCTTTTACACTTATGGGCGGGAACGTTGATGAGGCTGCTAAAGCGCTTGTAGTCGAGCCAGCAAAATTTACATTTGTACGCCCGTTAGGCGAATAAACATCGGGGTCAAAACCCTTTGATTCCGGATTAATTCCATTCATTGAACCGGGAGTGACCTACTCCTGTACGGTTACCAGTTAATTATTGGTTTGAGATGAATGTTTGCGGTAAACGGCACAGTGGTTCTGGATTGCAAATCGATCGCTCCGGGATGCGCCAGATACTGCGTTTTCACGCAATGGTCGATGCTGCTTGGTAACTCCTACTACAAGGCAAACCTCCTTGCCTGTCAGCAATTACTGGACGGACATGCCGACAGATTATGCTACCGATGAAGCCGAGCAAGAGTTGTCGGGCGACCCTGGACCATGCCTCCCTTTGAGTCACTTACGGCTTGAAAATGGCCCTGGAAAATTACAGCAGACAAGCCCGGAAATATATTTGGAATGCCACCATGGCAGCGAAGAAGATCAATTCGGGCAGGTTGCATGCCATAGGCTAAGATGCGCACATACTGCCCTTTGCAGATAATCGTCAATGAAATCTCCTTTCTCGATCTCGAATAGACTCTCCTTTAACTTCAGGTTGTCCGGCAAAACCGTACGCTTGGCCGCGCTTCTGCTTTTGCTGGGACTTTCCGTCTACATTCTGTATCTGGACGTCACCATCCGCGAGGCATTCGATGGTCGTAAGTTCGCTTTGCCGGCGCGTGTCTATGGCCGTGCACTAGAGGTATATCCGGGGCTGAAGCTGACGCGCGAACAATTTGTCGGAGAGTTCAAGTCCATCGGGTATCACGAGAGTCCGCAGCCGGACGAGGCGGCGACTTATAAATTAACTCTGGATGGCGTCGAGTTCACGACGCGTGACTTTGTGTTCGGTGACGGCCCGCAACCTATGCAGCATCTGAGCATCGCATTCGCTGACGGCAAGGTATCATCGTTGCAGGTGCGCGGCAGGGACGATGTTGATCTGCCTCTGTTGCGCTTGGAACCTCCCCTAATCGGTGGCATCTATCCCGGCCATAATGAGGATCGCGAGCTGGTGAGGATAGATCAGGTACCCAAGCCGTTGATAGACGCGCTGATCGCGACCGAAGACAGGAAATTTTATACACACTGGGGCATCGATCCGCGCGGTATCGCACGCGCGTTGTACAAGACTGTTACCGGGCAGCGCATTGAAGGCGGAAGTACGCTGACCCAGCAGCTAGTCAAGAATTTTTTCCTGACATCAGAACGCACGCTGACGCGCAAGGGCACCGAGGCGCTGATGGCCTTGCTGCTCGAGATGCACTACAGCAAAGACGAAATTCTCGAAACTTATCTCAATGAAATCTTTTTAGGACAGGATGCCAGCCGCGCCATTCATGGCTTTGGCTTGGCCAGTTATTTTTATTTCGATCGTCCGCTCGAGCGGCTCGAGCCGCAGCAGATCGCCACCTTGGTCGGCATGGTCAAGGGGCCCACGGCCTATGATCCGCGCAAACATCCGGAACTTGCACTCAACAGGCGAAACGTGGTGTTGCAGATTATGGTGAGCCAGAATGTCATCACGCAGGGGCAATTCGTTTCAATTCGCCAGAAACCGCTGGGCGTGGTTGAGCGTGCGCCCGCCGGCACTTCGCCGTACCCCGCTTTCCTGCAGTTCGTGCACCGCCAGCTGGAACGCGACTATCGCGAAGAGGATCTGCGCAGCGAGGGTTTGCGCATTTTTACAACCCTTGATCCGCTCGTTCAATACCAGGCCGAGAAGGCTTTGGCATCACGACTTGCGGGGATCGAAAAGACGCGCAAGCTTGCCGCAAATACATTGGAAGGGGCGGTGGTGGTCAGTAGCACGCAGAACGGGGAGATTAAGGCGATGGTGGGCGGGCGCGATGCGCGTTACGCCGGATACAACCGTGCCATCGATGCGCGGCGCCCAATCGGTTCTTTGGCCAAGCCTATCGTCTATCTGACTGCGCTTGAAGATCCGCAACGCTATACGCTGATCACGCCGCTGGATGACAGTCCGCTGGTGTGGAGCCAGCCGGGCACCACCGATTGGAAGCCGCAGAACTACGATCACCAGTTCCATGAGACGGTGCAGCTGCGTACCGCACTTGCGCATTCCTATAACGTCTCGACCGCGCGCCTCGGTATAGCGCTTGGTGTCGAGCGTATCCTCGGCAAGTTGCCTATGTTCGGCATTGATCAGCAACCGCCGCCTTTTGCCTCGTCCATGCTTGGTGCTTTTGGTCTTTCACCGGTTGAAGTGGCGCAGCTCTACCAGACATTTGCCGACGGCGGCTTCCGCACGCCATTGCGTGGCATTCGTGCGATCGTCACTGCGCAGGGCAAGCCGCTGCAACGCTATCCACTAAACGTCGAACCCGTTGCACCGCCGGCACCAGTCTATCTGCTGACAGCGGCGTTGCAGGGCGTAGTGCGCGAGGGTACTGCACAGTCGATGAACAATTGGTTGCCTGCCGAAATGAATGCGGCAGGCAAGACTGGCACCACGGACGATCTGCGAGATAGCTGGTTCGCCGGATACACCGGCGACAGTGTGGCGGTGGTCTGGGTCGGCCGCGATGACAACAAGCCCATCGGATTGACCGGCGCCTCGGGGGCCATGACCATCTGGGGCGAGATGATGAAGAACATCCAGCCTGAGCCGCTGGAACCTGTGATGCCGGAGGAAATCGAGATGGTGAATGTCGATCCGGCCAAGGGGGTGCGTTATGATGAAGAATGCAAGTCTGGCGTGCTGCTGCCTTTCATTAAGGGTTCCGCACCTGCGGAGACATCACCCTGTGGCGCTTCGTCTGCGGACGAATTGAAGACCAATGACAATGGGGGTGCCAAGGCTGATATAAGGCCCGAGATCAAACAAGATTCAGGGCAGAAGAGTTGGTTACAGAGGTTATTCGAATGAAAAACAGATTCGCTTGGCTTTTTGTATTGGCATGGCTGTTGTTGCTTGCCGGGTGTGCGGGAATTGCAACACAACCAACAACACCCACCATTCTTTCCGAGACGGAACAACCTGAAAAGGGCGCCATCATTGCACCAGTGCCGAAAGCCATCATGTCTGACAACCGCGCCGTCATAGCGCTATTGGATCGGGCTCAGACCGACAATGAGTCCGGACAGCGTGAGGCGGCAGGGGCATCGCTTGAGCGCGCGCTGCGAATAGAACCGCGCAATCCTTGGTTGTGGCTCGAGCTTGCGCGAGTGCGCCTCGATCAAGGGCTGTATGCGCAGGCAATTACGCTGGCCCGCAAATCAAATAGTTTCGCCGGGCATCAAAGTCGTGTGCAATCAGAAAACTGGCAGGTGATTGGCAATGCACGCGTTGCACAGGGTGACACGGCGGGTGCCGAGCAGGCGTTCAAACTTGCTGCAGAGCTTGCTCAACAGGCAAAGACAAAGGCAGAGTCAGACCGCGATTCCGGATTCAACTCTCCATGACCGCTCCACGTTGAATCAATGGAACTAGACTATACAGTCCATGATTTGAAACAAGTATTGAATCGGGCGTAATTCATACCCGAGCTGTCGCATCAATCTACAGGTCAGCGATGATTGTTTACGGTAGGCGGCACAGTGTTGCCGCTGGCTTGCATATCAATCGCTTCGGGATGTGCCATATAGTGTTTTCTCAGACAATTTGCCAATGCCTGCTTGGTATTGTCTTCAACAGGGCTAGCCTCTTTGTCCGCCAGACAATCGATCATCTTTTCCAGCAGCAAGTCCTGTGGCGCCGACATCTTCGGTTTCCATGAGGCCAGCAAAGGCCGGTTAACGTGCGATGGCAACGAAGCCAGGATGCCGACGTCATTCTGGTTGTGAACCAGCAAACCCGATGTGGTGCCCCTGTCCAGCGTCAAGACTTGGAAGAAATACAGGGTGTGATAGTCCAGCTGCTTTTTGAAATCGGCTTCCGTAGGTGAAGTGCGTTTTTCGATTGCAAAAGCCAGGATATCGCAATAAGTATCGATCGCCGCCTCACCCACCGTCCGTGCCATCTTCAGGTCAGCGTCAAAATTCCCGCTGAAATAATTTTCCAGGTAAAAATGTGTCACTCCGCGATGACGTCCCAATACCGGGATATTAAAATACCGGTCTCCTTGCGCCGAAGCTTCGGCATATTGTGCCGGTGCAGCTTGCTTTAGCTTGCTGGCGAACTGGTTTTTATCTTCGTTATTTTCAATGGCAGGATTAAGGTCCGCCATGACACGCCAGTATCCCTTACCATTCTTCATCTCTGTCCAGCTGATATGAATATGCACCGACGGCGCCAGCGGGTTTCGGGGATGAATGATCGTGGATATGGCCGAAGCGGATGCCAGTTGCTTTGTTGCATCATCGTCATATTGAACCTGGGAGGTATTGACCGAAGCGCGATTGAAGAGTGACTCGTCCGTGGCCATGAACCGTACGCCGCCGCCATGCTTGCCTTCATCACGAAACCATTCGATGGGTTCATAAGGTTTACCGCTGCCGTATTTTTTGCTGATTGCATTCAGCTTGGTGACAAAGCGTTGTTGCAGATCGCACACCAGCGTGTAAGCCTGCTCTGCACGGGGAGATTTTGCCCTGATTCTTTCCATGATTTACCAATATCCTATTTAATTAATGTGGTTCTGTGAGTTTCAATTTTGTTCCCAATGAAAATGTAGCACATTTTCCGGAAATTATTTCGATCGTTATTCGGAGAGGGATCGTGCCCGGCGCAACAGCCAACTTCGAGCGGCCGGGATACCCGGTATCCGCTGGCTTGCCCCGGCGGTCAGCGCGGCGTGGCGGCAGTCAATCCCGGAGACAGCTCATCGTGCAGCTCGATCAGCGCCTGGCGCGCGAGTGCGCTCAAGGTCCAGTAGGGCGCCGGGTAGCCGTGCTCCGCACGATACTTGGTATCGGCATTGGCGATGGCGGTGCGCAGTTCCGGGTGCACATCCTTGATGAGCGAGCGTACGCGCAATGCAGTGCCTACGCTCATGCCCGCCGGGATATCCGGGTTGAGACCCATGACCGATTTCAGGCCGGACCAGAGCTTGACGACACCTCCGGTCAAGGTCGCAAGCGGTGCATAACCCAGGCGGTCGCCGCGTTCGGCCGCTTCCAGCAACACATCCAGCGTGACGTTGTCGAGCCTGTCGTAACGCAATGTTTCAAGGTTGCGCCACTCGGCCACCGGCGCAAGCCGCGGGTCGTATTCGATGTCGGAAGGCATGATGGTGGTGAAGTTCTTCATGCCCATGTCGCCCAGCCAGCGGACGAGACCCGGCGCTTCCAGTTTCTGCTTGTCGGCCCAGAGGTCGATGCCGGTGGTGCGGTAGGCATGGTATGCCACCTCGGAGCAGAACATCTTAGAATCGTCGTTCCAGTCCATGCTGAAGTCATAGGAGATGTGCCCCGCCTTGATGCGGTCAAGCATGTAACCCGCCGCGCGGTGCGGCGCCAGCGGATCTTGCTGCAAAAGCGGATTCCCCGGGCGCAATCGCAGCAGCAACAGCCGGTGGCGCTTCTCCTTCAGGAACTCTGCCGCACTGCCGAACACGGCGCCGCGCTCGATCAGCGATTCGACGACGGTGGCTGCTCCGCTGTGCTCGTCCACATGCACCAGTGCGACGTGCGAAAAATTTCCCGGATACGGGTTGCCGCGCGCGATCAGCGCCGAAGTGGGCGCATCGCCGCGCGACAGGATGATGTCGCCGCTGTGCACGCGCACGCCCTCGATGACGACCGAGGGTGTCGCGGACGGAACGTCCTCAAGCAGGGTGAGTGCCGGTAACGCACCGGCCTGTTGCTGCACCAGGGCTTCCTCGATGGCAGCACGTCCGCCGTACACCACCCGGTAGATCGCGTTGTGCACATCGGGGTTGCCTGCAGGCCAGTACGCCGCGGCACGCAGCACCGTCAATCGGGCTTCGGCAAGAAAACCGTGCGCCTCTATCATCAACGGCTCGTGCGCTGCGGCCAGCGTGGCCGCGTAAAACTGGGCCTCTTCCAGCTTCTTCAGCTCCGCGAACGGAACCGTCTCTGCCGACAGGCGTATCGCTTCCATCAAACGCCGGCCTTGCGCCACTTGCACTGCGAACCGGTCGCGCACTTGTTGCAGGGGTTGCTGCTTGGCCTGCTCGAACGTTTGTTCCAGCGTCTGGAAAAACGGATCGCGTTGCCACGAAAACGACCCTGCCGGCGTATCCGCCACAGACAGCGGCGAGAACAGGCAACAAAACACCAGCGCCATTGATTGACAGCGCGCGGCGCAAGCATCCGCCAATACCATATATGCCATACGCTTCCGGCCCAGAGTACATGCCCGGATCATCATAACGCAGTTTGCGGGATAAATCCCCGAGGACAGGCGCGGCAGGATCCGGAACCGTCCGCGCTGTATGTGAATTGCGGTTTTTAAAATTCGCGTGCACTATATGAATTCAAGTGACAAGCCAGAAACAGTTCAAGGATGCCGCGATGGAAATGAAGAAGATCAACTCGGGAAAGCTGCGCGCCATCGGTTACGATGACCGTGCCCGGATACTGCAGGTCCAGCTCGACGACGGCAGCACGCTGCAGTACGGCGGTGTCGGTGAGGACACCTGGCGCCGCTTCAGCAGCTCGGGGGCAGCATGGAGTTTCTATCGCGACAACATCGAAGAGGAGTACACCGCAAAGCGCGTTTCCGGGAAACCCCCCGCAGCCGTGAATCCGCTCGACGATTTATTCCGGAAACCCGCAAGTTGAACGGCTGCCTCACCCCAGCTGCGGCACTTTTGAACCTTGGATTATTCTTATGATCACTCGACTGGACGGGAGCGCATCATGAAACTGACAGGCATAGGCGCCATCCTCATCCTGGCCGCACTGCTCACCTCATGCGGCGGCAACAATAACGGATGGTCGTCCATCAACAATGATCCTGCCGATGCGACTCTGGCAGGCCTGACCGTCTCCGTGGGGACACTTGCTCCGGTTTTCAGCCCGGCGACGGCTGCCTACACACTCGAAGTCCTGGCAAACAGCGCCTCGATCGATGTGACAGCCACGACTGCGTCAGCCAGTGCCACGATGACGATCAATGGCAGCACCGTCCCTTCCGGCACACCAGGCAAAGTATCGATACCTGTAGGTGGCCAGACCACGATAACAATCCTGGTGACCGCCGCAAATGGAACAACCCTTACCTACACCATCGCAGTCACCAGGCCCAATATCAGCCTGACGCCCGCCGTGAGTACTATCCCTGTAGCAGGCACTGTCACGCTGACCGTCGCACTGGCCACTACTTCTGCCACGGATACGGCGGTGTCGCTTGACGCCGTCCCTGTGTCAATTATTTCTATGCCTGCAAGCGTTACGGTTGCGGCAGGGCAAACGCAGGCGACCTTCGTTGTCACCGGCGCCTCGGTCGGAACCGCAACAGTCTCAGCCAACATGAACCCTTATGCTGCGACAACAATGGTCAATGTAAATTGATCCGCGTGCCAAGCCTTCACAACGATGAGTTCGCAAAGCTGACAAGGCAATACGTTCTATACTTGGAACTCCTGTCCTTCCCATTACCCCAAACCAGAGGCTACATACCATGAAAAAATGGACCATTTTTGCATACTTGTTTTCGATGCTGTATGTTTCCGCAGCCTGTGCCGGCGTCGAATGTCTTTCAGGGGAAGCGGCGAGGAATGCTTTCGTGGACGAAAAATCCGAACCTTATTTTTCGTTGCTACAGCCGCGAGAGATGGCCGCCAAGACCGGTGCGCAAATTGTTGCGGACACACTGCAATTCCAGCGTGATAAGGCGCGTTCTGCTTATCTGGGTGCTATACTCGATTGCACACCCGAAGAACTCGAAGGACTTAAAGGTTACATCTCAATCATCGACTCGTCTGTCAAACCGTCTTATCCGAGATTGGTGGAACTGCCATGGCGCTTCATCAAAGTGAAAGATCATATCGAGGGCGGGCTTCCCCACACCCGCGGCAACGCGATTGTCCTTTCGGAATCCCTGCTCAAATCAATGTCACTATCGGCGCAGAAGCAACGATGGGAGCTTGGACTCATCCATCTCCTGATCCACGAGCAGGTGCATGTTATCCAGCGCGCCAGATCGAAGGAGTTCGCAGGGCTGTATGAGCAATGGGGATTTCGCAAGGCAAACTCTATCAGCGGTGCTGAAGTTTGGCTGGCCATCCATCAGATCGTTAACCCAGACGGGGTCGATGTGCTGTGGGTATGGCAGGCGCCAGGCTCAGCCAGAGTCATCTGGCCTCGCGTAATCCTGGCAGGAGAATCCGCTAAACCATCCATGCCGAAGGACTTTCGCATGGTTGGGATCGAACTGGTTCCAGCGGCCAATGGCTACTTGGTCCAGACAGACAAGAAAGGCGAACCCCGCCTGAGGAACCTCGTTGACGAACCGGCATATGTTGATGCTTTTGCCGGAGTCACTTCGCTTTATCATCCCAATGAGATTGCCGCCGACTATCTTGCTGATCTTGCGCTGTGGGATTGTTTGCTGGACAAGAACAAGGCCTCTGCCGGACGGATGGCGGAAATGGATGAAAGGTACAAGCCTATACGTAAGTGGGCGCAGCAAATCCTTGCGCCTTGAGGGCGAGCCAAACGGGCCATAAAAGTGGCAGGCAGTAGGCTGGGGTTCGCAAGCTCATCACATGCCTACGACAAATTGAGGGACACAAACATGAATACTGATCCAATCGAACAATTCAAATTCAGGCAACGTGAAACATGGACGATGGGAAATTTCGGCGACATGGCGGTTTTCACAACTCCCGTGGCCGGGCATCTGGTGCGCTATGCCAAGGTGACGGGCGGCCAGACGGTACTGGATGTGGGAACAGGAACCGGAGTGGTTGCGATCACGGCGCGTCGTATCGGCGCAAAAGTGACCGGGCTCGACCTGACTCCCGCACTGCTCGCCCAAGCCAGGGAAAGCGCCGCACTGGCCGGCCATGACGATATAACCTGGCATGAAGGGGATGCAGAGGCGCTGCCTTTTCCTGATGCATCCTTCGATGTCGTGTTGAGCCAGTTCGGACACATGTTTGCGCCACGTCCAGATATTGCGCTGAGTGAGATGCTACGCGTACTGAAGCCCGGCGGCACCATTGCTTTTGCCACATGGCCCGGCGAGCAATTGATCGGCCGCCAGTTCAGCCTGATCGCAAAATATATCCCGCCACCGCAGGGCGTTCCATCGCCGGTGCAGTGGGGCGATGTCGGTGTCGTAAGGCAACGGTTGGGAGATTGCGTGAAACGCCTGCACTCCGAGCGTGGCATCATGGGTATCCCGGCGCTCACACCCAAGCATCTGCGCTTGTTTCAGGAAGCCAAAGCCGGTCCTTTCGTGCGTGCTGTGCAGGCATTACAGAACGAACCCTCAAGACTCGAAGCATGGCGAAATGAAATGGATGAAGTGTTGGGAGAATATCTGCACGACAATGTTGTCCGTCACGAATATTTGCTTACGCGGGCAATCAAGGTCTGAACTTTATATTATTTGTACAGCACCTCGGCTGCAGTATGCATGCTCATCATTGTGATATGACTCTCTATTGATTGAAGTGTTTTTTGAATAACATGTCCTCCCCGCTGAAAAACCTGCAACCACGCACCGTCTGGGCACATTTCGCCACATTGTGTGAAATCCCGCGCCCCTCGTATTGCGAGGCAGCCCTGCGCGGGCACCTGATCGCGTGGGCGCGGGCGCGAGGCATTGCCGCAAGTGTCGATGACGCGGGCAACCTGATTTTGAAAAAACCAGGCAGCGCCGGTTGCGAAGCAAAGCCCGGCGTGATCATGCAAGGCCATCTCGACATGGTGTGCCAGGCCAATGCCGGGACGCGCCATGATTTCGAGCGCGATGCGATCGACGCCCAAGTGCGCGACGGATGGGTCATCGCGGAGAACACCACGCTGGGCGCGGACAATGGTATAGGCGTGGCGCTTGCGCTGGCCGCGCTGGAAGAGCCGGACCTGATCCATCCGCCGCTGGAAGTGCTGCTCACTATCAACGAGGAGTGCGGCATGGACGGCGCGCGCGGACTGACGTCAGGTGCATTGCAGGGCAGGACGCTGATCAATCTCGACACCGAGGAATGGGGGCATTTTTATCTGGGCTGCGCAGGCGGCGTGGATGTCGAGGTGCGCCATGATTGTACGCAGGGAAATATTCCCCGGGACTATGCGATTTTGCGTTTTGAAGTGTCCGGCCTGCGCGGCGGCCATTCCGGCATAGACATCCATCTCGGGCGCGGCAACGCGATCAAACTGCTGGCAGAGGCACTGCGCGATCTGACGGCGCACACCGACGTGCGCCTGATCGAGATGGAGGGTGGCACGGCGCGCAACGCGATCCCGCGCGAGGCGTACGCGATGTGCGCGCTGCCTGAAGCGATGGCGGCATCCATCGATGACTGGGTGCGGCACCGGCATGAGGCATGGCGGGCACGCTTTGCGGATGCGGATGCGGGTGTGGCGTTCGTGTGCAAGCATTACGACAACCCCGCGAGTGCAATCGCTTCTGCACCCTCCCCCATCCCCCCCCTGCAAGGGGAAGGGAATGAATCGGGTTCAGCGCGAACGACCGCTTGCAAATCCATACCAAATGCAGAACGCGACCGCCTGCTGGCTTTCCTCGACATCGCCGTCAATGGTGTCGCGCGCGTCAGCGAAGATTTTCCCGGCGTGACCGATACTTCATCCAATCTGGGAATAGTTGCACTGGGGCAGGGTGCGTTCAAGGCGACGTTCAAGGTGCGCTCTTTGCACGATGCTCGCGCTGCCGAACTTGCTGACAAGCTGGTCTCGCGTGCCGCCGGATATGGATTGCGCGCCTGGAAGGACGGCGCATATCCGGGCTGGACGCCGAACCCGGCATCGCCCCTGCTCGACATGTGCCAGCAGGTGTACACCGCGCAATTCGGCCAGTCCGCCGGATTGCAGGTGATACACGCCGGCCTGGAATGCGGCCTGCTCGCCGCCAGCCATCCGCATCTGGACATGATCTCCTTTGGCCCAGACATACGCGGCGCGCACGCGCCCGGCGAAAGCGTCGAGATTCAATCTGTCGCGCACTGCTGGACCTTGCTCAAGGCGGTGTTGCAGAGACTCGCGCAAGCCTAGGTCCCGCACCCAGTCCCGTTGCCGGCCGGGAACTATTTGATCGACTTCTCCATTTCGTTCGCCAGGCCCTGGTCGATCAGCATGATTTCGATGCGGCGGTTCTTCTGCCGTCCTTCCGCCGTGTCGTTGGTAGCCACGGGATCGTATTCGGCCCTGCCTGACGGCACCATGCGCTGCGGAGGTATGCCGACTTCCTGCAGGAAGCGCACCACAT
>Ga0224495_10000201_pt1 | contig 48367 bp, 48 predicted proteins | sample SF_Jul11_sed_USG_FD_168128 | JGI IMG/M metagenome (GOLD analysis project Ga0224495, IMG submission 168128) | Sediment microbial communities from San Francisco Bay, California, United States - SF_Jul11_sed_USGS_4_1 | ecosystem: Environmental > Aquatic > Marine > Sediment | place: USA: California...
CGATCCCCCCGCCGGGACAGAGCTGGCTGCCTGCCGGCAGGAGCGTTGTGGTGGCTGCTGATGACGGGCCCAGTGTTGAGAGATCAGGCCCTTCAGCCCCTTTCTTGCACCCCGCGCTCGGAACGAACGTGACCAACAGAACCGCGATCAAAAGCCCGGACCCTTTTCTCATTGCCATCCCCCCTTGAGATCAAGAAGTCAGAATCAGGCAGTTTGCGATCAGCTGCCGAGGATCTTTGTTCACCACTGTATCCTGGTACGCCGGTGTCCTTGTCGCGGCCTTGTCGTCAAACCCACGATCAGAGGCAGTCCAGAATGCTTTCCCCTATGCCGCCGCCTTATGCGCTTCCACCCGGAGCTTCACCCGCTCGTTCGCCTGCAGGATCTTGATGATCTCCAGGATGTTGTCTGCCCGCGGATTTCCGCGCGGTCCGAGCATCCGGTGAACGCTCTTATCGGTCTTCTTGAGCTTCTTCGCCAGCTGCTGGAACGTGATGGTCGCGTTGATATAGTCGCGGAGCATGGCCTTGCCCGCTTCAAGATCACCGGCAAGGAGTTCGTTGACCGCTTCGGTCAGCATCTCCCTCCTGAATGCCGGATCGCTCACCGCGCGGTCCATGATGGTCCTTCTGAATTTACGCGTGATCGCCATAGTGCTTCCTCATTTCTTTCCCGCTTTCGCCTGCTTATACTCTGCCCAGAGCATCTGAGCTGTACGAATATCCCTTTGCTGGGTCTTCTTGGCCCCGCCTCCCAGCAGGATGACCAGCTCGTCACCCTCTTGTCCGAAGTAGATCCGGTAGCCTGGTCCGAAATCGATCCTGTATTCCGACACCCCTTTGCCGACGGACTTGACGTTCGAGAAATTCCCCTGCTCCAGCCGGTACAGCGCTGCAGCCGCCTTTGCAGCTGCCTGTGCGTCGAGCGCCGAGAACCACCCGGCAAAGGGCGAAGCACCCGCCTTTATGTATTCGATGACTCTTCGATCGGCCATCCATGGTCCTTATGGTAACAGATATGTTACCAATAGTCAAGAGGGGAATTCTCGCGGTTCCGATGATTCACGTTCCTGATCATTTCCAGCCATCCTTCTTGCGTGCCCAAAGAAGGGTGGCGCCCATCCCTGGCAACAGGTGATCCCGGCAGACCGGGAGTGGGTCAGTCGCCGGGAGGTCGCTTTATCAGGAGCCTTCGGCTCAGGCTGTCGGTCCTCCTCAGAAGGGCACCCGGCGACCATTCTGGTCCGTCCTGCTCTGTCGTCCTCGGTACATTTCAGAAACTCGGGCTTCGCCCTCAGACATCTGAAATGTTTAACCCTCGGACTCGGTCCCAGGCCGGGAATGTTCGCATGGGAAGACGGGAAGTTCACTCCCCGATACCGCCGGCTTTCGGGAGTCCTCACCGACCATGGCTGCCAGTTCCTGGTACTTTCCGGCAAGCGAATACTCCCGCTCGATCACGCGCTGTATCTCGTCGCGCAGACGGCGGACCCGTGCCGACCCTTCGTCGCTTCCCTGCGCGTTCCCGGCATCAAGCGTCATAGTTCGATGGTCCCTGCAATCTATTGCTGTTGATGTTCTGCCGCAGCCGCGCCGGCAGCAGGGCCTAGTAGTGGGTCTTCAGGTCATGCCAGGTAATGGGGAAGGGGATCTGCAGGCTCACCTCGGTGCCCTTTTCCAGGAGCGAGACCGCGACCACCCCTCCCACCTCCCGCGCCCGCTTCCGCATGATCGACTGGCCCCGTCCCTGGTTCTCGATGCCGTCGTACCCCACGCCGTTGTCCCGGACCGTCATGGTGAATCCCTGTTCGCTCACCTGGAGCGCCACTGAAACAGATTCGGCCCTGGCGTGCTTGATCACGTTCGTCAGCGCCTCCTTGTAGATCTTGAAGACATTGACCCAGACCGTGCTGCTGGGCAGCTCCGAGACCTCCTGGAGCCGCGCGTCCACAACGAACCCGATGCGATGGGGATCGAGCAGGGTGCTTCCCATGTTCCGCACATAGGCCGCCATCACCTGCCAGGTCATTTCCCTGGTGTCGATGCTCTGCATGAGGCTGCGGATCTCCAGGGCGCCCTCCTGGGAGAGTTGCGAGATCGTGCCGAGCTTCCTCCGGATATCCTCCAGGTCATCGGTGCGCTGCGCCATTTCAGCGAGGATGCGGATATTCGAGGTGATCCCTCCGACGCCGTCGTGGAGGTCCATGACGATCTTTTCCTTTTCCACCACATGCTGGCGCTCCCGCGCGATGCGGGTCTCGACCTCGGCATGGTAGGTGCGCAGACGGCTTCGCATGCGGTCAAAGGATTCGGCAAGATCGCAGATCTCGTCGGTGGTCCTGATGCTGATCGGCGTGTCGAACCGGCCCTCCGAGATATCCTGCGTCGCCCGCGTGAGCCGCTTGAGCGGCGCGGTGATCCTGCGGGTCATGAGCAGGGTCAGCGCCGTGCCGACCAGCACGATCAGGGACGCGAAGAACACCGTGGAGACCACCAGCTGGTTGACACGGCTGTTCAGCGAATCCAGCGTGAGGCCGAGCCGGATGTAGCCGATGACCGCCGGCGCAGCGTCCCTGCCGCCGTTCCTGAGGACCGCATCGGTCAGGGGACCGGAACTTTCGCTCATGATCGGATGGAGGATCTCGATATACCGCCGCTTGTTCAGCGGGTCCGCGAGGTCGCGCACCGGATCGCCGCGCAGGCTTCCCGCAGTCGGGACCAGGTGCCCCGCTCTCCCCGGCGCGATCCGAAAGTCCCGCGCCGCAAGCGGCTTGCGCTCCCTGTTCGACACGGACACGTAGGCGATGTCATCGTCCGCGGACAGGCTGTTCAGGACCGGCAGCAGCATCTTGCGGTCCTCGGTATAGACGCCGAGCTCGCAGTTCTTCCCGAGCGTCTCGGCAATGGTCCTGCCGTGGTTCAGGAGATCGTTGCGGTAGTGCTGGATCTCGAGGCCGACCAGGTAGAGGCAGATCCCGGCCGAGGTGACCAGGATCAGGCCCACGGTGAGGAGGTTGAATTTCGTTGACAGGAGATAGCGTTTTGGGAGCGAGCTTCCGGTCATGGATGTCTCGAGCGCAGGGAAGACGTACGAGCCGTGCACTGCAGAACCATGCTTCGCCGGCCTCGCGAAATTCCGCCTGCGGTCCTCGTACTGTCCTCAGGGAACGCGGATCATCTTACGGGCGTTCCGCATCATGGCAATGAACTTTTTCATGGGGAACTTGATGGGCGCGACGCCCGGGGGCACGTCAAATCCCTCGAAAAAGGTGCCGTTCGCGAGGGTGTAGAACTCAAGGATCTCCAGGGCCTCCTGGCCCTGGGCCGACCCGTAGGTCACTGCGCGGATCTCTCCGTCGCGGGTGTAGATCTTGAACAGGTCCTCGCTGGACTCCTTCGTGGTAATGAAATAGGCCCCGGTCTTCCGGGCGTCGAGCACTTCCTGGAGCACATCGGCTACAGCACGGTCTCGTGGCATATCACCTCCGCGGTCTGCCCGGGGACCCGCTCATGGTATCCCCGTTCTTCATAGGGCTTCAGCTTTTCCAGCCACAGGGCCTCAAGTTCCTTCAGGTCCCCGCGGTCAAATCCCACAGCCTGTTGTCGATGTCTATGATGATGCGGTTCATCTGTAAGGTAAGGGTCCGTTCCGGGAAGGTTTGTTCTTGTGAAACCTAGGATAGTACAGACCGGGAAAAAATACAAGGGTGAATTGGCGGCGCCGGCCCATTCGCAGGATGCCGGCTAAGGACCCGCGCAAACAAGGAAAAGCGCGGTGAAGGCGACGCGGCAGGCGCTCCGGCCTGCCGCGCATTCGAGGAACAGCGCTTACGATCCCTGGGTGAACTTCCCCTGCGGCGGCAGATCGCGCTTGCCTTTGCTGAAGGAGACCGACCCTGTGGGGCAGACCTCCACGCAGGTGGCGCAGGAGAAGCAGTCCGGCGCTGTGCGGTCCTGCTTCAGGATCGCCTCCATGGCAGTGGACGGGCAGGCTTTGCTGCACTTCTCGCAGGCGATGCAGGTAGTGTAATTCACGCGGACCTTGAAAACGCTCGCCTTTTCCGCGAGCCAGCCGATGAACCCGAAGGGACAGGCAGCATGACACCAGGGCCGGTACACGAACAGGCTCGCGAAGACGATGACCGCGAGCACCGCGGCTCCCAGGGACGTGACCATCAGGGGATTGTAGATCTTGAAAGGATTGACCGGGCTGATGATGTCCATGCTCCAGCCGAGCGCGAGCGCGGTGAACAGGGCGAACACCGCGGCCCGCAGGGTGTTGGTCACCGCAAAGGGGACCTTGCGCTGGGATATGACGCTCTTCCCGTCGCTGTCGCGGTTCAGGCGGAACAGCAGGTCCTGGAGCGTGCCGAACTGGCAGCCCCAGCCGCAGATGAGCTTGTTGGCCAGTACCGTGATCGCCAGGAACACCAGGAGCATGACCATGCGCGGCGGAAAGATGATCCCCTTGGCGCCCAACAGCGCGATAGTGTCGGTCAGGGTGTTCATGGGGCTCGGCTCGTTGCCCAGGACCACGCCAAAGACCGAGATGCTGGCAAGGTAGAGCCACTTCCGCCTGCTTGACGTGACCGCCCCTTTCCGCAGGAGCCGGAACGCGGCCGCCATCATCACGAGCCAGAGCCCGATCTTGACCGGGATCTTGACCCAGTTCTTGGTGCCGAACTCCTCTGACATGGCAAGGGTCTTTTTTGTCCGGGTGACGATCTCCTGCTCCGACAGGGGGAGATCGCTGATCTTCTTTCCGTAGTCCTTCAGCTCCTTGAAGCCCAGAGCTTTTTCGAGCATCTCCATGTTCAGCCCGTTCTCCCTGCCGAACTCGTTCACGGTCATGTCGTACCTGATGACGATCTCTTTCGGGGCCCGCGGCTTCTCCATCTTTCCACCCCAGTGCCTGGTAAAGAACATCGAGAGACCGATAACCGCGGCCACGAGCGCAACTGCCTTGAGAACAACTGCTGCTTTACTGCGATCCATCATCACTTCCCCCCCCCGGCTTAAATCCAAAACAACCGTTTCAACTCATTTCATGAACAAAAAAAGAGCCTGAGAAGCTTCAAGACTTCCAGGCTCATGTGTATCGTTGACCGCAGACCGCGGTCGGAATTCAGGACCCTCAGCCGCCGCCGGAGCCGATGCCGCAGACATTATGCTCCCCGCCCATGGACGAGAACTTGGACATCAGCTTCTTGGACCTTTTTTCACTGCAGTAGGGACAGACCGTGTCCTCTTCCTTGGTGTTCATGGACTGCAGCAGCACGAAATCCTTGCCGCAGGCCTCGCACATATATTCGTAGAACGGCATTTTACTACCTCCTTCCAGAATGCAAATCCCCCCGCGAGGCCCGGGCGTTCCGGGAATGACGGAGGGATCCTGTGGTCGATCAGCAATTGCAGCGCTCGCGCGCGCCCAACCGATGAAGAATAATACTCATGGGGCAAAAACCTGTCAAGGCAAAAATCGTGAGCATCGCGCCCACCAGCCCGGTGAAGTAGAAGAATTTCACGCTTACCGCGAACCCCAGGACCACGCTTCCGAGCACGAAGATCCCGGCCAGCAGCCTGATGAACCGTTCCAGATACCATGTTTTAGTGCTTGCGATGTACATGTGAATAACCTCCGGTTAATTAATTCGGAATTCGGATCGCGGATCGCGGATTTGCAAAGGTTCATCCTTTCGCGTTCATTCCGCAATCCGCAATCTGCAATCCGCAATTGTTACAAACAGACGAACGGCGCTTTCCGTTCCTTGGACGCGAAGCGGGAATAATGAGGCGACGTGAAGATGTCCATGAGCATATGCCTGGTCACCACGCCCGCGTATTTTCCGTCCCTCGTGACCGTGACCATGGAACAGCAGCTCTGCATCAGGAGCCGCACCAGCTCGTCGGTCGACGCGGTGACGTCCGCTGTGACCGGCGCAGGCACCAGGACCTTTGACGCCGGAAGAACCGACAGGTCCAGGCCGTCGCGGATCGCTCCGAGGATCCCGTTCTCCGTCACCACGCCCAGCAGGTCGTTGCTGTCGTTCACCACCGGCATCGCGGCCAGGCCGCTGGAGATGATCCGCATCGCCGTCTCCTGCGCGGTCGTATCCGGTCCCACGCTGATCTTTTCCTTCATAATGTGCCACGCACTGATAGACATTGAAACCTCCGGTAAAATTCATCTAGCATACGGCCGGTAGCAAGTTGCCGGGGAAATCAACCCCGCACTCCTGTCCCGGTCATGAACAACTCCGCACTTCGCACTCCGCACTCTTCTTACATCCGTTCCCACTGCTTTGTATCGGGATTGAACGCTTCGCTGAAAGCGGTCACTTCTTCCTTCAGCCCGACCTCGTATCCCTCGGTCAGTCCATAGTTCACCAGCATCTTGATGGACCGGAGGGAGCTCAGGCTGTTGTTCGCGATGCGGCTTGCCAGGCGCTCCGCTTCCTGGTCCAGGGCGTCCGCGGGCACCACCTTGTTCACCAGCCCGATCCGCAGGGCCTCCTCGGCATCCACGGTCCTGGCGGTGAAGAGCAGCTCCTTTGCGCGCCCCACGCCCACGGTCTTGTACAGGCGCTGGGACGAGCCGAAGATCGGCGGCAGGCCGAGCCGCGCCTCGGGGAACGAGAAGACCGCGTCGGACGACGCGATCCTGATGTCCGCTGCCAGCGCCAGGCCCAGTCCCGCGCCGGTCGTCTCGCCCTTGACCGCGGCGATCACCGGGACCGGCAGGTTCTCGATGTGCTTCAGCAGGCTGTAGCCCATGTCAGCGAAATGGCCCGCCTCGGCCTTGGTCATTTTGATGAAGCTCGCGTAGTCGATCCCTGCCGAGAAGTTCCGTCCCTTTGCCGTGAACAGCACCACCCGGAGCTCGGGATTTTCCCCGTGCACCTCGCTCACGGTCTTGTTCAGCCCGGCAAGGACCTCGCGGTCAAGATAGTTCATGGGCTGATTGTCGATCACCACCGTGCTGATCATATCCTTGCACGACGTACTGATCACTGTGTTTTTCATGATTGACTCCTTTACCATTCCACATCCCTCCTCACCTGCCCTCTGCCCAACAGGGAGAGGGCAGGGGTGAGGGGTGTTCGTTCCGCATTCCGAATTCCCCATTCCGCATTAGGCGGTTTCCCAGTTCTTCTTCTCCACCATATAGTAGAACAACGGGATCACCACCAGGGTGAGGGCTGTTGATGCCAGCATCCCGAAGATGAGCGCCAGGGCAAGGCCCGACCAGACCGGGTCGGTCACGATCACGGCGGAGCCCAGGATGGCGGCGGCCGCGGTCAGCACGATCGGCCGGGTCCTGATGGCGCCTGCCTCGATCAGCGCCTGGACGAGCGGCAGGCCCTCGTGCTTCTTGTCCAGGATGAACTCGAGCAGCACGATCGAGTTCCTGACCACGATGCCCGCCAGGGCGATCACGCCGATCATCGAGGTCGCGCTGAAGTACACGCCGGTCATGGCGAATCCCGGCATGATGCCGATCATCGAGAGCGGGATGGCGGCCATGATCACCACCGGGATGGTGAAGGACCGGAAGCGTCCCACCAGCAGCAGGTAGATGGTGATGAGCGCGACGCCCATGGCCGCCCCGAGATCGCGGAACACGTCGAGCGTCAGCTTCATCTCGCCGTCCCACTTGATCCGGTAGCCCTCGGGCAGGGGGTGCTTCCAGAGATATTTCATCATGTCCATGACCGCGTAGACCTGGCTCCGGTCGCCCATTTCGGCGAACACATAGGTCACGGGTTCGAGGTTCTTGTGGTGGATCGCCTTGTCCGTTTCCGACGCAGCGGCCCTGACGAGCGACGACAGCGGCACCTGGTTCCCCTGGGGACCGGCAACGTACACCTTGTCCAGGTCCGCGAGGCCTGCCCGCTCTGACTTGGGCAGGCGCAGGAATATGGATACCGGGTTCTTGGCCGCCGGCGTGTGCAGGGTCGAAACGGCCATGCCGCTGATCGACATGCGCAGGGTCTGGACGATCTGCTCGGTCGAGATGCCCGCGAGCGCGGCCTTTTCCTTGTCAACGGTGAGCTGGTACTTGTCCTGGTCCTGCTTCACCGAGTCGTCAATGTCCACGACCTGGTCGGTCCGCTCAAAGAGCTTCCTGATGTCGGCCGCGATCTCCCGCTGCTTCCCGTAGTCCGGTCCGTAGATCTCCGCCACCACCGTGGCGCGGACCGGCGGCCCCGGCGGGTCCTCGACCAGCTTGATGTTCGCGTTGTACGCGGCCGCGAGCTTGGCGATGTCCGGCCGCATCTTGAGCACCAGCTTCTCGCTCGAGAGCTTCCGTTCTTCTTTGTCGATCAGGTTCACCCGCACATCGGCGAAGTGGCTTGCCTCGCGGAACGCTCCGCCCCGCAGCAGGCCGTTGAAATCGATCACCGAGCCGGTGCCCACATAGGTCTCATAGTCCTTCACTTCCGGGATGGCGGCGAGGTACGCGCCCACGGCCCGGGCCACCCGGTCGGTGCTCTCGAGCGCCGTGCCCACGGGCATGTCGATCGAGACCAGGAAGGTGTTCTTGTTCGCCTTGGGCAGCATGCGGAACTTCACCCACTGCACCAGCGGGAAGACCATGGTGACCAGGAACACGCCGACCACGATGGCCATGAAGATCTTCCTTTTCGGCGCGCTTTCGAGCAGCGGACCGAGGATCTTCTTGTATGCCTTGTAGAGCTTTGTCTCCTCCAGCGGGACCTGCTGGGCCCCGTGGTCCTCGGTCCTCATCAGGCGATAGCTCGCCCAGGGAGTCACGATGAAGGCCACGAAGAGCGACGTGACCATCGCGACCGGCACGTTGAAGGGAATCGGCATCATGTAGGGCCCCATCATCCCGGTGACGAAGGCCATGGGAATGAAGGCCAGCACCACGGTCAGGGTCGCCAGGATCGTGGGCATGCCGATCTCGTTCACCGCCAGGATCGCGCCCTGGAGCCGCGAATGCTGCTGCAGCTTGTAATGGCGGTGGATGTTCTCGACCACCACGATGGCGTCGTCCACCAGGAGCCCCAGCGAAAGGATCAGCGCGAACAGCGTGATCCGGTTGATCGTCTGGCCGGCGACCATGCCGACCGCAAGGGTGATGAAGAGCGTCAGCGGGATGGCGAGCGCCACGATGGCCGCCTCGCGCCAGCCCAGGGTGAAGTAGAGCAGCACGATCACCACGATGATCGAGACCACCAGGTGGAACACCAGTTCGTTCACCGCGTCGTTCGCGGTCTTGCCGTCGTTCCGCGTCACGGTCAGATCGATCCCCGGCGGGACCTGGGTCTTCTTGAGGTCATCGAGCTTCGCCAGGATCGCTTCCGAGATCTTGACCGCGTTCAGCTTCTGGCGCTTTGCCAGGGCAATGGTCACCGCCGGCACCTCGGTTCCCCGATTTATTGCCGTTGTCGCTTTTCCGTCGCTTCCTGTCGCTTTACTGTCCGCTTTATGCTGTTCCGCCTTTCCAAAGGCAATGCGCGTCAAGCGCGAGGTCTCCTCGAACCCGTCGATCACCTCGGCAACGTCGCCCAGGTAGACCGGCTTCCCGTTCGCCACGCCGACAACAGCGTTCTTCACGTCAGCCGCGGTCGCGAAGAACCCGCCGGTCTCGACGGACAGTTTCTTGTTCCCCTGCTCCAACTCGCCTGATGCCAGGTTCGCGTTCGATGCCGTGATCGCGCCCGCGATCTGGAGCGGCGACAGGCCGTAGCCCGCGATCCGCAGAGGATCGAGCACCACCCGCACCTGGCGGCTCCTGCCGCCGATGACCACGGTGTTGCCCACGCCCGGCACCTTCCGGAGCTCGTCAAGCACATGGTCCGCCACGATCCGGAGCTGGCCGTCGTCGTAGGCGCCGCCCGGAGCGGGCGAAAGCGTCACCGCCACGATCGGCACGTCATCGACGTCAATGGGCTTTACCAGGGGCTGGGACGCTCCCGCGGGAGCGAAGTCCATGTTCGACATGAGCTTGTCGTAAAGCTTCACCAGCGACCGCTCCTTGTCCTGGCCCACCAGGAACTTCACGGTCACCACGGACATCGAGTTCATCGAGACCGAGTACACGTCCTCCACGCCCGGGATCTCCCAGAGCTTGGACTCCAGGCGCTTGGAAACCAGCTCCTCGACCTCCTGGGCGGAGGCGCCCGGCAGCATGACCATCACGTTCGCCGCGGGCACGACGATCTGGGGGTTCTCCTCGCGCGGGGTGAAGAGCAGCGCGAACAGCCCGAGCACCGCGGTCGCCGCCATGAGCAGCACCGTGAGCTGGGAGTTGATGAAGTATTGTGTTATCCTGCCGCTGATATTGAGTTTCATGATTTCAACCTTTTTCTCGCGCCAAGCCGCAAAGACGCTAAGAAAGTCTTCACGTCGAGATCGTTTTTATCTTTACTTTGCGACTTTGCGTCTTTGCGAGAGACAGTTCTTTTTTGTGTAAGTATTTCGATTTCGCCGGCCGCTTCACGGTCGGTCCTTGTCGGTTCCTGCCGGTCTTTCCCCGCGTCACCGTGTCACCGTGTCACCGTGTCCGCTGTTGTCCGCAAGGACCACTTTCTTCCCTTCGATCCGTCCCAAATGCTTGTCGCTGATCACCCGGTCGCCCTTTTTCAGGCCCGTGGTCACTTCGATGTCATTGCCGTGCACCTCGCCGGTCTGGACCATCTGGAAAACCGCGCCGCCGTCTGGCCCGATCATATATACGCCGGTGATTCCCGAGAGATTCACGATGGCGCTCTTCGGCACCACGATGGCTTCATGCTTGCCCGTGCGAAAAAAGGCCTTGCCGTACATGCCGGTGATGAGGCCCGCCGTGGCCGGAACATCCACTTTTACAACAAAGGAGTGCGTCCGCACGTCCGAAGCCGGAACAACCTGCGAAACCGTTCCCTTCAGGTCCTTGCCCGGCATGGCGTCGATCTGAACCGTCACGGCCTGGCCCTGCCGGATATGCAGCACTTCCTGCTCCTTCACCGTCACTTCGAGCCGCAGGTTACGGTTGTCCTCAATTTTGATCAAGGGCTGGCCGGGCATCGCCATCTCGCCCAGATTGATCCGTTTCTCCACAATCTGGCCGGAGATAGGCGCTGTAATGTTGGTATAGCTCTCCATTGCCTTTGCCGCCTTCAGTCCGGCTTCCGCGGTCTCCAGGCCGAGCGTGGCCTGGTCCATCTCCATCTGCGTGGAAGCCTTGGCATCAAAGAGGCTCTTGATCCGGTCATACTGGAGCTTGGCATTGTTGTAGGCCGCCCGGGCCTGAATCGTCTGGGCAGTGATCTCGCCGCTGTCGATCTTCATCAGGAGCTTTCCTTCGCTCACCTGATCCCCCTCGTGCACCGTCAGGCTGATCACTTTGCCCATGACCTTGCTCGAAAGCATGGAGCTGTTCCGGGAGCCGAGCGCACCCGAAGCAACTATCACGGAATCGATGACCTTCGGTTCCACGGTATACGCGGACACCTCAACCGGCGCCTCGGCTTTCTTGCCCTGCTCGGCGTGGCTTTCGGACCTGCTGAACAGAATCGTCCCGGCGCTGATGAATGCCACTGCTGCTATCGAAATGCCGTAGATAATTTTCTTATTCATGGGTTGATCTCCTTGTTCTTTCCTTGACTCTTGCCGCTTGTCGGCCCTTGCCGGTTCTTTTCGATTTTTGTCGGTTCTCGTCGCTTCTTGTCCGCTTTATCACAGGCTTCCCGTCGCCAGCTTCAGTTCCGCGTCAGCGACATTATTGTCGTACAATGCCTGGAGCGCTCCGGTCCGCGCCCGGATCAGGGCGCTTTCAGCGCCGAGCACATCCACCAGGTTGGTCATGCCGACCTCGTACCGTTTCTGGACTATCCTGAGGCCTTCTGCTGCCTCCTGCACAGACGTTGTTGTTGCGCTGATCCGATCCAGCGACGCCTCGTAGTTATAGTAGGCCTGCTTCACCTGGAGTTCGACGCCTGCCTTCATCTGTTCCTCCAGCGACCGCATCCGGCTTGCCGTGGCCGAGGCCTGGCGAACATTGGCCGTGGTCACCATGCCGTCGAAGAGGTTCCAGGAGAGCACCGCCATCACGGCCCAGCTCTTTGCATCGTCGCCCGCCAGCCGTTCGCTGTTCCAGTCCACCTGGCCCATGAGATTCAGGCTCGGTACGAAATCAGTCCACGCCTGGCTCACGCTCGCCTCGGCGTTTTTCCGGTTCAACTGGAGCGCCGCAAGATCAGGCCTGCTGCCTGCCGCGGATCCGACCGCCGCCGCCAGTTCCGGCCGCGCCTCCCGGGCCGAGAGCGTCCCGGTCACCTCGTACTCCCTGCTCTGCTCCACGCCCATGGCGTAGTTCAGATTGGCCAGGGCAAGCTTCACGCCGCTTTCCGCGCGGGTGACCATTTCCTGCACTTCAGCTTCCTGCACCCGCGCCCGCAGCAGGTCCGAGTAGAGGACCGCTCCGGCCAGGTACCGGGCCTCGGCGAGATTATGGTTCGCCAGGCTCGTTTCAAAGGACTGGACCGCGACCTTATGGTATTCCCTGGCCAGCAGCACGCCGTAGTAAGCCTTGATCACGTTGAACGCTGTTTCCTGCTTCGTCCGGCTCCGGTCCTGCTCCGCCGCCTGCCTGGCAAGGCGCGCCTGCTTCAGGCCGATATACTCCTTGCCGCCGTTGAACACCGGCTGTACCGCGCTCAGCCGCGTATTGTAGTTCGAGGCCGGATCGGGGTTGTTCATCACCGCGGGCGCGAAGTCCGCCTGGCCCACGACCTCCTGGTTCAGCTTGGTGCCGAGCACCATGAGCGGGTTGTCCGATCTGCTCCAGGTCTCGGAGACCGTTACCTTGGGCAGGAACCCGGACCGGGACCTGAGCACGCCTGCTTCCGAAGCCTCCACCTGGGCATTCGCCGCCTTCAGGCCCGGGCTGTTCTTGAGCGCCCTTTCCACGGCCTGTTCCAGGGACAGCGGCTCGGCGGCGTAGACCGCGACGGTCACCGCAAGCAGCAAGAGCGCCATGAGGCCGGCCGCGGCTACCCATATCTTCATCTTCATGATGTTCATTGTTCTCAGTTGAGCTGCCATGATCCTACGCCCTCGCATAGGCGCCGTTCCCGGCGCTGTTCCAGGCAATGATGCCGCCTTCCAGGTTCTTCACCTGGTATCCCATTCTCGCAAGATAGGCTGCCGCGAAAGCGCTGCGGTTCCCGACGCGGCAGTAGACCACGATCTCCTTGTTCTGCGGAAGCTCGTCGGTCCGGAAGCTCAGCTCCTGCACGGGCAGGAGATAGGAATTCTCGATCGCCTCTGCATGGTGTTCCTGCGGCGTTCGCACATCGAGAAGCAGAAAATCTTCGTTGTTCCTGATCTTTCCCTGCAGGTCCTGCGCGGTGATGTTCTTAATCCCATAAGTATTGAATAGCATGTTCGCCTCCTTGTTCCGTTCATACAGGCCCGAACAATGGACACCGCCGGGGTTAGGGTTGGGGGAGTGGCGGCGCCCACTGTTCGGTGCGCTGTCCTTTCTATTACAATCCCCGTGCCATTCCTGTCTTGCTCGTCTTATCAATGGGTTAGCTCGATCTTGAGGATTGCCTGACAAATAGCATGCGGAAAAAAATGTCGAGCCCCAAAAGGCTCTTTTTGCGGGAACAGCACTATTTCAGTGAAATTCGGTGGTTTTCCGGTTCGACAGTATTGTCGGTCCGCAATTCCTTATGCGGGCCTTTCGACATTCACGACCATTGACAGGGCAGGCTCATGCATGATAATGTTAGTCATTCCAGAACCTTGCGAAGGGAGTTTATGTCCATGAGAACAGCCTTGATCCTGATGTCCCTGGTGATATTCAGTGCCATGCTGTCGCCTGCCCGTGCCGAAGAAGAGCTTTTCGACACCAAAGCCGCAGCAGCCTACCGGGAACAAGGGGTGAACCTGCTCAAGCAGAAGAACTATGATGCGGCCATCGACGCTCTGGAGGACGCGGTCGCGTCAGCTCCTGACGCGGAATCCTATTATCTTCTTGGTTACGCCTACTATATAAAAGGGAAGAAGACAGGAGACGCCGAGAGCCGGATGAAGGCAGTTGAGAACTTCAACCAGGCCTATCAGATCAATCCGAACTTCTCTCCCAACAAGTTCAAACCCGAGGACATCACCATGCCCGCGGCCGGCCAGACCGAGGAGCAGCCGCTTGGCGCGGCAGCGCCGGAGAAACAGGCGCCCCAGCCGGCATCAGCAGCCACGACGACCGCGGAACAGCAGAAGCAGCAGTGAAGCAGGTCCCCTGCACCCTGCCGTCCATGGCAACGGCAATGGCTGTCAGCGTCTAGGGCAGTTTTTCAGTGATCCCTTTTGTCATACGCTCATAGCGCAGGAACTCCAGGGGGAAGGCGTCCTGGACCGATCGTTGCTCCACCAGCCTGAACTCCCCGGGAATCTCGGGAAAGAGCGCATCGCCCGCCAACTTCGCGTGAACCACGGTGAGATAGATGCGGTCGGCGATGGCGATGGTGTCGCGGAACAGCCTTGCCCCGCCCAGCACGAACACCTCTTCAGGACCTTCGCACAGGCCAAATGCCGTTGCCAGGTCCGGCGCCGCACGGCACCCTTCAGCGCAGCAGCCCCGCCGCGATGTCACAACGATGTTCCTCCGCTCCGGCAGCGGCCTGCCGATGCTCTCATAGGTCCTCCTGCCCATGATCACCGTCCGGCCGAGCGTGAGCTCGCGAAAGCGTTTCATGTCCTGCGGCAGGTGCCAGGGAAGTCGGTTGCCCAGACCGATGATCCGGTTCTCGGTCATGGCCGCGATAAGAGATATGATCATGGCTGGAATAGTGACGAGCGACAAGAGACCAGCGACGAGAAAGATCTGAGCGTCTTTCGGTTTCTACCTGTCGCCATGATAGTAGAACCTGCACGTTATCTTTTGCTCAAACCTGGTCTCTAGTCTCTCGTCGCTCGTCTCTTGTCTCTGTTCAAATACTTTTTCCGCTTCCTTTCCGGGAACCGCTCGATGGCGTAGCGCAGCGCGGTGCGCGGCATGGCGCGGTGATGCTTTCGCAGGAAACCTTCCAGCACAGCGACGTCCCGCTTACCCACCTCACGCAGCATCCAGCCCACTGCCTTGTGCATCAGATCATGCTCGTCGGCAAGCAGCTTTTCCGAAAGCGCCAGCGTGTCAGCGAAATCGTTTTGCCTGATGAAATGGAAGGTCGCGATGATCGCGATCCGCCGCTCCCAGAGGCTCGTCGAACGCGCGAACCGGTACAGCAGCGCACGGGACCCGCCGTCCAGATGGGCCCCGACGATCTTGGACGCGCTCAGGTCCACCAGGTCCCAGTTGTTGATGTACCGCGTGTTCCGGAGATAGAGCGCGCAGACCTTGTTCCTCAGAGCGTCGCTGCCGCGCTCGTACTGGTCCACCAGGATCAGGAGCGCCAGCAGCCGGTCCTCGTGCCACGCCGACCGCAGGAGCTTCGCGACCTCGGCAAGGGGCGTGTCGCGGAATTCCTTCATCACCTTCCGGATGTCCGGCACCACCACGCCGAGAAAGCGGTCACCTTCTCCGTACTGGCCCGGTCCGGTCTTGAAGAACCGCTGCAGGATGACAGCCTTTTCCCCGGCGGCAAAAGCGCGAAGACGTTTCTGGATAACAGAAGAGGTCATGGGCACAGTGTACCATGAAGAGGGCGGGAAAACCACGAGATGCGCGGAGGTTGCGCGGAGGTCGCAGCAGCAGCTGCCCGATCATCGCTGCGGTATCAGCGGGGCAGCGAAGGCGCGGGAATATCCCGCACGATCCCCGCGGGATCATAGGGCAGCACAGTGATCTCCCGGTCCTTCACCACCAGCAGCAGGTTGTTCCTGGCAGCCAGATCGATGAGCACTTTGTTCCAGGCGCCGGTGGCCCTGAGCGTCAGTGCCCGGTCCATGCCCGCGACCGCGTTGATCCTGTAGCCGTCCTGGAACGCCGGCGACGCCAGCCGCTTGATCACCTCTCCCAGTCTGCTTTTCGCGGCCTTGATAGCGATGGTCTTCCCGTTCATGAGGGTCAGCGCCGGCGGCGGGAAGATACTTTCAGGATCCGCTCCGCGCTGGAGCAGCAGATTTGCCGCTTCCACGCTGCCCGCGGCACACGCTCTGCCCAGGGCGGTGCTCCCGTTCGCCGCCACGGCATTGACCGGCACGCCAAGGTCCAGGAGCGTCCGGGCCGCGGCCAGATGTCCATGCTGCACAGCCTCCATGAGCGGGGTCACGCCGTCAGGCAGCGCTGTCCGGAGACCGGCGCCTTTTTGCGCGAGCAGGGCGATGAGCTTCGCCTGGCCGCCCGCGGCCGCGGACCGCAGGGCGAAATCGCCGCTCCAGTCCAGGGCATTCGGATCAGCCCCACGGTCGATGAGCATCTCCGCGATCTCGGTCCTTCCCCGGGCGGCCGCCAGAAGCAGCGGCGTCCTCCCGGCCGCGTTCCTGCTGTTCACGTCCGCGCCCTTCTCCAGCAGGATGCGGATAATTGCCACATGCTCTTCCTTCAGGTTCGGCACGTCCACCGCCGCCTGGAGCGCGGTCGCGCCGGTCTCGGACGCCAGGGACAGGTGGTTCACCGCGGCGCCGCGCTCCACCAGCGACCGCACGATCCTCTCCCGCCCCTGCCGTGCCGCGAGCATCAGCGCCGTGTTCCCCTTGGCGTCAGTCTGATCCAGCGCCTCTTTGCTCAGGTCCAGCAGCTTGGTATACAGCCGGTCGTGGCCCAGCTCGCTGGCGATCATGAGAGCGGTCCGTCCCTGCCCGTTCACCGCCTCGGGATTCACGCCGGCCCTCAGGAACAGGTCCACGGCATCCTCATTGTTCTTAGCCACTTCATCCAGGAACGCGGCATCGGTGAACTGCATGCCCTGCTGCACCACCTTTTTTGCGTAGTACCAGTGAAGAAGCTGCTCCTTGTAGACCAGCAGCGCTCCGGCCAGCAGCACCAGAAGGAGCGCCGCGGCGATCGCGCTGATGACCCAGGGATTCACCTCGGTAACGGCTGCGGTCTGCGGCTGTGACTGCGGCCTCTTCTCAGGCTTCTCTTTGGCCTTCTCAACAGCATCTGCCGCTTCCGGAGCAGCGGCAGATGGCTGAAGCTGTGGCTGTGACTGCGGCTGTATCTGTGGCTGCGGCTGCAATTGCGGCCTCTTCTCAGGCTTCTCTTCGGCCTTCTCAACAGCAGCCGCCGCTTCCGGGGCAGCGGCAGCCGGCTGCGAAGCAACGCTGACCGTGCTGAGCATGACCGACCCGGCGCTCTGCCCATCTGCCCGTTTTTTTACCCCCAGGTCCTCGTGCGCCTTTCGCTTCGCGCGGAGCACCTGCATGTCCAGAAAGGGCAGCGGCTCGAACTGCGCCAGATAACTGCCGGCACGGCTCTGCAGCACCAGTGCAGCCACATCGACCAGCACTCCGCAGACAAGACCGATCACGCCCCCCCACCCGGCGGATCCGAAGATCAGGCCGAAGAGCAGCCCTGCCGGCAGCAGGGCCGCTGGCGGCGCCCACCAGAAGCGGAAGGCCCCGTCGATCGTTTCGAGCAGTTTCTTCTGCTTGAACGGCAGCCCCTCCGGCGTGTTCAGGAAGGCGGTCCATTCCGCAGCGTCGGCCTGCAGTGCCTGCAAGTGCTTCTTGATGTATTTGGCGACCTCGCCATGCCCTGATTCTTCGGCCAGTTGCAGCGCGGTCTTTTTCGAGACCGTGAGCGCGTTGACATCGACCCCCGAGTGCAGCAGGTACTCGACGATGTCGGTGCCGGCCTGATCAAATGCCGCCTTGTGCAGGGCCGTCCATTCGTCCGGGTCCTTCGCGTTCACATTCGCGCCGGCCTGGATCAGCGTTTCGGCAAGATCGCGCCGGCCGGCCGATGCGGCGATGAACAGAGGAGTACTTCCGTCTCGGGTCACGTTCGCGTTGACGCCTTCGGCGATGAGCTTCTTGACCGTTTCCAGGTCGCCAGCCTCGAGCGCTTCGCGGAACTGGGGCCATTTCTGCGCAGTGACCGAGGTCTGTCCGGGAATGTATTTTGACTTGGCTTTGGGCTGGGGTTGAGGCTTGGTCTTCGGCTTGATCTTGGGCTGTGCGCCGGGAGCGCCAGGAACATGGGCAGCAGGAGCAGGGGCGGCTACGGGATCTTCGGGAACGTCAAGGGTGATCGGGTCGTCCTGCCCGACCTTCGGCTCGATCTCAGGCTGGTCTTGCGTTTCGTTTTCCATGCAGGGCTCCCCTTGCATAGCCGGTGCGTACGCATAACTATACCATGAACCGGGTACTGCTTCAACCGCCACTATTGGGGCCGGGAACGATCAGCGGCTGCCCGGGATTATTCCAGTATTATCACCGCGGCATGCCGCCGCCTAACGTCTCCTCCGGTTCCTGATCACCAGAGCGACCAACATCACAACAGCGGAGCCGAGGCTCGCGAGCGGCAGGACCGGCCAGGATGGCAGGGGGGCCACGGTCCGGAGCCACCGCTCCAGGTCGCTGCCATTGCCCACGAAACCCGAAAAAAGGATCAGCGCCGCGATGATGAAGCCGTAGGCGATGTTCACCCCGGTCTCATCGCCGCCTCCCAGACCGCCGCTTACCGGCGCGGAGATGCGCACCGTGGGGTCATCGAAGAATTTGAGGGCCCTGGCGCCGTGCTTCAGGACCAATCGCTTCAGTTTCCCCAGCTCGTAGGGCCCGGCCTTGATCTGCTTCACCAGCTCGTCAAAGGTGAACGCGGCTGCGGTGTACTTGCGGACAAAGGACCGCAGGTGATCGACGATCCTGATCTCCGGGTCCAGGGACAAGCAGGTGCCCTCAAAGGTCGTGAGCGCCTTGGACACGAGCACGAAATCGTGGGGCACCGGGATGCCATAGGCCAGACTGGTGTTCAGAAAGCGCTCCAGCAGCTGGGTGAAAGGCACGCCGGCAACCTCGTAGATCGGCAGGTCCGAAAGGATCTCATTCATCTCGCGGCGGTAGCCCGCCAGGTCCGCGACGTCCTCCTCCCGGACGCCGCAGAGCTCGAAGAAGGACCCGAGGACCCGCGGCACGTTCCGCTCCGACATGCCGTAGACGATATCGAAGATCCACGACCGCATGTCCTCGGCCAGATAACCCACGATGCCGAAGTCCAGGTAAGCGATAGTGTCATTGTCCAGGACCATGATGTTCCCGCCGTGGGGATCGCCGTGGAAGAACCCGTCGATGAATATCTGCTTCAGCATGGAGTCGGCGATAAGCCGCGCCACGGCCCTGCGGTCGATGTTCCGCTCGCCGGCCTGGAATATATTGACGCCCGGGATATGCTCCATCACGAGAATGCTCCGGGTCGTGTATTCCCGGTAGACCTTGGGGATGCGCACGCCCGGATAGTCACGGAAATTGAAAGCGAAGTGCAGGGAGTTTTTGCCTTCCTGGCGAAAGTAAAGCTCCCGGTCGGTCCAGCGCGTGAATTCCTGCACGAGCATGACCGGCCGGTTCTTTCTGATCCGCGGCACGAAACGCTCGATCAGGTGGGCGAAGCGCAGCATGATGAAGAGGTCCGCCGCCATGGCCTGACGAATGCCCGGCCGCTGGACCTTGACCGCGACCTCCTCCCCGGAGCGGAGCCGGGCGCGGTGCACCTGCGCCACCGACGCCGCCGCCGTGGCGGTCTCATCGAACTCGCTGAAGATCTCGCTCAGGTCCCGCTGCAGCTCCTGCCGCACCTCGCGCCGCACCTGGTTGAAGGGAAAGGGCGGGACGCGGTCCTGCAGGGTCTTGAATGCCTCGCAGAACTCCGGCGGCACCAGGTCCGGCCGGATGCTCAGGAACTGGCCGAACTTCACGTACGTGGGCCCCAGTTTCTGGAGCGTTTCCCGCGCCAGCTCCGCCGGGCTCGCGCTGCGAACGTCAGGCGCCAGGTACTTGCTTACGGCCCGGCGGGGATGCTCCCGGGATCCGAACAGCAGCCTGGCCGGACCGTACGCGATAACCTGCCTGAGCAGGATGAGGCAGATGGCGATCAGACGCCGAATGCCCCGCAGATGAGTGAACAGTGAATCCATGGCAGGCGGTCTCCCTGTTTCGCCGGTTCCGGGCGCGCGTCGCTGCGAAACCTTTCGCCGGAACAAGCTTTCGAAGGTAAAGATAGCATATTCCCGCGCCAGGAGGGGACCACCGCCTGCATAAAGAGCATGGGCAGGAGACCCCGGCAGTTGTATAATTAAGCAAGACCGGGTCAGCTCGCGCTGTCCGTTGACACTACCTCTCCGGGAGGGACGCTGATATGAAGATATTCCTGATCATAGCTGCCGCAGCCGCAGCCGTCTACATCTATGCCGCCATAGCCTTTTACTACGGGTTCAAGAACTGGTACCCCATGTGCGGCGGAAAGTCCGGCACCTGCGCTCCCCGGAAGCCATCATAGGTTTCCGTGGACGGTTTATTGCAGATCTCCTGCCCGTCCGGGAAGCCGGGCTTCTGCCCATTCAATAATTGACAATAGGTCATCTGTGACCTATATTGTTCGGCGGGCGCAGAAGGACAGCATGCCTGCGCCGTCCGGCATCCGCCAGCAGCCGCGTCCATCCACTATCAGGAAACGAGCGCTATGCACGAAACTCCCCGATCCTCCACCATCCTGCTGATCATCGGCGCGGTGGTCACCGCTGTAGCGGTGGCGCTGTTCCTGAACGCCCTCATGCTCAGGGATTTCCCGCAGGCCGGCCAGGACCTCCTGTCGGGCAGGTCGGTCGCGCGGTCAGCCGTTGCTTTCGCGCTGGTAACCGGCCTGGCGCTGATGCTGCTGTTCAAGCTTTTCCGGGCCCAGGGCTCCGGCACAGCCGCTCGCAAGCGCGACCGGACAGCGGAGAAAAAAGCGACTGTTGGTGAACATGCCGGAGAAGATGCGCCCGGCGAGATCATCTCCGACACGGCGGGAGAGCTCAGATCTTCCGTTGAAATGATCCAGGAGGAAATCGAGGAAATCCTGGAGGATGACGCGCCGGCCGACAAGGAGCACATGCAGTCGCTCTACGAGGAAACCGACCGGCTCAGGAAGATCATCGACAGCATGGAGCAGCTGTCCCAGGCCCAGGCCATGGCCCGGGCGCTGAAAAAAGAGCCCGTGCAGGTCGAGCCGCTGCTCAGGAGCGTCATCGAGCGGACAAAGCTCGCGGTGACCGACAGGAACGTGACCTATTCCCTTGAGTGCGAGCCGGGGCTGATCCTGCAGGGCGATGAGGGATGCGTCAGCCGCATCATCGGCAACATCGCGGAGAACGCCGCGCGGTCCATCAAAGGCTCCGGGAACGTGACCCTGGCCGCCGCCCGCAAGGACGCCGGTGTGGTCTTCTCGGTCCGGGACACGGGGACCGGGATCAGGCGGTCCCATCTCTCGCATATCTATGAACGGTTCTTCCGCGGCACCGGTTCGGGCATCGGCATGGGGCTTTCGGTCGTGAAGGAGCTGGTGGATGCCTGCGGCGGCAGGATCGATGTAGAGACCGCTGTCAACAAGGGCACGACATTTACCGTGCAGCTGCCGGAGTGAATAGTCATATCAACGATACGTTGTCAGCAGGAAGCGGTAAGCTGGAAGTTCGGTGACATCAAGCCTGCTTATCGTTTTCCAGCGTATAGCTGCATTACGCAAAGGGATATTGATGAACACGGAATTGTACGAAAAAGTGCGCAGGAACCTCTTCGGCGGCCACAACCAGAACGCCTTTATGCAGCTCCTCACGGCCCGGGACGCGGTTCGCGGGCCGCTCCAGGGAACGCCCGAGGAGTTCTCCCAGATACTCTACGAACTTACCCGGGGCGAACTGAGCAGGCGGAACGAAACCCTGTCCTACGAGACCGTTGCCAAGGGAAAGAAGGACCTCCTGAAGTTCCGGGACGGCTCCCTGTTCCGGGTCGTCCGCGCAAAGGGCCAGCTCGGCGGGGTCCTGGTCGTTGTAACGCCCTATCTGCAGTCCATGGAAGACCTACTCGACACACGGGAGCAGCCGCTTGCGCGTTTGGTGGCCGACAGCCTTTCGATACGCGACGCTTTCCGCCGCGTTGCCGATGAATACCGGCGGGAAGAGATGCGCGAGGCGTCAGCCAGGGCAGGCGCCGAGATCAGGATGGCCCGCGAGAGCAAGCTCGAGAACATCGTTTCGACCATCGAAAACGCGAAAAGCGGGGAAACGGTCCTGGTCCGGGGCCAGCAGAACATTGATGCCCTTGTTGATCTCGGTTTCGTTCCCAGCCTGGTGGACAATCCCGACAACTGGATCGATGCCGAGGATTCTCCGGGGCTGCGCTATCGCCATGCCCGGAGCGGCATCGAGCTCCTCCTGACGGGCCGCGAGCGGTTCCGGCCCATTGAGGAGCCGGCGCGGCTGGAGTTCCTCTTCCTGGTGCACCGGAGCGACAACGACCCCGCGGCCTTCGGGAATATGGCGCGAAAGTACCGGGCGTGCCGCAGGGACGGGACCGCCTACGGGATGAAGGATTTCCACAACGACCTGATCGCGCTGGTCAAGTATCCCGAGGAGCTCAAGGGAAGGACCGAGGAGGACCTGGGGCTCATGGCCGACGAGGTCGAGAATGTGATCGACCGGCGGCAGGAGCTGGACAAGGGCATCCTGCCCTACGAGGCGGTATTCAGCAAGAACACCGCCTTGATCATCGACCATGTGCGGAAGAACCGGATACCCTCCCGGGAGGTCCGGAAGGCGCTCGATTATTTCGAATATACCGGCATGATCACCCCGGAATACCGGGCCGAGCTGCATCAGCAGATCTCGGCCGCCACCGAGGACCCGATCTCCGCGGGCGAGAGCGCGGCGGATATGCTCTACGACCGGAGGGTCAAGGAGATCGTTGCCGACGTGCTGAAGAAGATCCCCAAGGAGCGGCTGACCTCTGCGACGATCACCCTGGCGCTGACGCCCTATGTGAGCGAATTGGGGTTCGGCAGGCTCATCAAGATACGGGAGCGGATCCTTAAACTGAAGCAGATGGTGCATGAGCAGTAGGAAGGGACCGCATGGACGAACAGGCCGGGGGCCGACTGGATACGAGCGCGATGGAGTTCAGGCTGGAAGGCAAAGAGTTTGTCGAGCTCAACGACCTGCTCAAGCTCTCCGGACTGTTCAACAGCGGCGGCATGGCCAAGACAGCGATCACCGAAGGCCTGGTCACGGTTGACGGAAGGGTGGAACTGCGCAGGCGATGCAAGGTCCGCGCAGGCCAGGTCGTGGGATACGGAGACCGCAGGATCAAGGTGAAGTGATCGGGACGGCCATTCCGTCCTTGCCTCGGCATCCCCGGCCGTGTATCATTCATCCCATGGCAGAGAAGAAGGAAGAGAGCGCCGTCGCGTCGAACCGCAAGGCCTTCCACGACTATTACGTGGAGGAGACCATCGAGGCGGGCATGTCGCTCCAGGGCACGGAGGTCAAGTCCCTGCGCTCGGGGCTCGCGAACCTCTCGGACAGCTACGTTCTCGTGAAGAACGAGGAAGCCTTCCTGCTTAACGCCACCATCAGCCCCTATCCCCACGGCAACATCATGAACCATGAGCCGCTCCGGACGCGCAAGCTCCTGCTGCACAAGGAGGAGATCCGGAAGATCCTGGGCAAGATGACCCAGAAGGGCTACACCCTGATCCCCCTCAAGATTTACTTCCTCCGCGGCAAGGCCAAGGTCCTGATCGGCCTCTGCCGGGGCAAGAAGGCCCATGACAAGCGTGACGTTATCAAGGAAAAGGAATCGAAGCGCGAAGTCGAACGCCTGGTCAAGGAACGGAACCGCTAGCATCGCCCGGTCGTTACCTGTTGTCAGCGAAACGGGCATTTGGTATAGTCCCCCAGGTGCCGTGGACGCTGCACCTGGGCAGGAGCTGGGGGAGCATGACGAACAACAAGATCGGAACGGACCATGGCGCGAACAGGAACTGGACCATCCTGTTCCTCTGCTGGATCGTTGCGAGCGTCGCGACACTGGGGAGCCTGTTCTTCAGCGAGGTCATGGGATTCGCGCCCTGCGTGCTCTGCTGGTACCAGCGGATATGCATCTATCCTCTCGTGCTCATCTTCGGCGTCGGGCTTTTTTCCTTTGACGCGGGCGTGGTCAAGTATTCCCTGCCCCTGGCCATCACGGGCTGGTGCATCGCGCTGTACCATACCCTGCTCTACCAGGGCGTGATCCCGAAGAGCATCCAGCCCTGCAGCGAAGGCGTGCCCTGCACGGAAAAGTACATCGAGCTCCTCGGATTCCTGTCCATTCCCCTGCTGTCGTTCCTGGCGTTCACCGCCATCATCGCGCTGCTCTACTTGCTCCGAAGGAGGCTTGCCCCGTGAAAAAGACCCACATTGTCGTGATCTCCGCCCTGCTGCTCCTCATGCTGTTCGTTCTCGGCAGCTTCCTGGTCAAGGGAAAACAGCAGGACAGCTTGAGCGCCCTCGCGCGAAAGAACGCCGAGGCGCTTGTGCGGGACCATTCGCAGACAGCCGGGAGCCCCGACGCGAAGGTCGTGATCGTGGAGTTCATGGACCCGGGCTGCGAGACCTGCCGCGCCTTCGATCCCTTCATCAAGCAGATGATGGCGGCCTATCCGGGCAAGATCAGGCTCGTCATCCGGTACGCGCCCCTTCATCACGGAGCGGACTTTATGTGCGCGGTGCTGGAAGCGGCGAGAAAACAGGGAAAGTACTGGGAGACCCTGCAGCTTATGTATGACACCCAGCCGCAGTGGGCTGACCATCATAACCCCCAGCCCGACCGGATCTGGCAGTATCTGCCCCGCCTTGGACTGGACCTGAAGAAGCTCAAAAAGGACCTGGACGATCCCGCGATCAGCCGGCTGATCGCGCAGGACATGGCCGATGCACGGGCACTGGACGTGCGGAAAACGCCGGGATTCTTTGTCAACGGGAAACCGCTGGTGAGATTCGGGTACGAGCAGCTGCAGGCGCTTATCGAAGGAGAATTGCGGGCGAACTATTAACGATATTCTGGGGGCCGGTCCGCGGATCCCTGTCACCTCTCCCGTACCGTCGCCGGCTCGCTGACCTGCTGATATTCCCGTTGTGTCCGCTCCGGTCTTCCACTCCCTCGTATCTTACTCCTGCCCGACCCGGCTCACCAGTCCCCGCAGTAGTCAAAGGCCTGCAGTTTCGTCAGCCGCTTCTGGAGCTCGCCCCGCTCCGACATCAGATAGAGGTTCGCAAGCGCTTCAGCGCCTTCCCAGTCGCAGTTGCTCGAGAAGACGATTCCGCTCCGGGACCAGACCGGAGACGAATCCGCACCCTGCGCCGGCGGCTGGAACAGGACCAATTCGCCGGTGTCCACGTTGATCTTGCGAAGATGGGGCTTTCCCGCGTCGCACCGGTAGATGAGCCAGGACCCGTCCGGCGACCAGGAGGGATTGGCGTGGGACGCGTCATGGGTGGTCAGTTTCCGTTTGTTCCCGCCCGCCGGGTCCATGACCCAGATGTGCGATGACTCGGTGTCAGGAGGGAACTCGACAAAGGCGATCAGGTCCCCGCGGGGCGACCACATGGGGTTCAGGTGCTCCGAAGGGCCCTGTGTCAGCTGCGTGAATCCCGTGCCGTCCAGGGCGACCGCGTGCACCTGGGCCTTCCCGTTCCCGTCATTGCCGGAGAACACGAGCCTGCTGTCGTCGGACGACCAGTCAACGCTGCGGATGTTCAGATCGCCGGTCGTGATCTGGGCGGTCTTCCTGGTTGCCAGGTCCATGAAAAAGATGTTGTACAGGCCCTTGGGATGGTTCTTCGTGCTCACGAAAGCGATCATGCTGTGGTCCTTGTTGTACCGGGGCGCGGCGTTGTCCGTGTACTCCCCCTGTGGGCCGGGATTCATCGTGAGCCGCTCCTCGTTCTTCCCGTCCGGACCGATCATATAGATATCGTTGAACATTTCCTTGCCGTCACCGTTGAACCGGGTGAATACGATACGATCTTCTCCATGGAGAGACCTCTTTCTGACCGGGAATCTGAAAATGGACGACAGATTAACAAGGAATGAAGGGAAAGTCAAACGGTAGAAACAGATGTGACATGGACGGCGCGGATCGGCCAACGAGATCATCCCGTTGCCCGTTGCTCAGGAACCTTGCGCTGCTTTCTTCCGCTTTTCATCGTACATCTGCGCGTCGGCGTCGCGGATCAGCTCGTCGACCGACGCGGGGCGGTCGGGATCAAAGACCGACAGGCCCATGCTGACCGAAAGACGATAGGTCCCGTCGCGCCGCTGGTTATGCTCATCCAGCCGCTTCCGCAGCCGCTTCTGCACGGCCTCCACGTTCTCCTCTGTCGCGTTCACCAGGACCACGGCGAACTCGTCGCCGCCCATGCGCGCGATGATGTCCGAGTCGCGGAAGGTCTCGCGGAATATCTGGGCCGCGTCGGCCAACGCCCGGTCCCCGGCGAGATGACCCTGGGTGTCGTTGATGGTCTTGAGGTTGTCCAGATCGGCGTAGAGCAGCACCATGCGCTCGCCCGTGCGGCGGACCTGGCGGATCTGCTGCTGGGCAAAAGCAAAAAAACCCCGGCGGTTCGACAGGCCGGTAAGCTCGTCGGTGATCGACAGCTCCCGCAGATGCTCCTGCAGCTTGGCATGCTTGATCCTGACCACCAGCTCATGGATCGTGAAGGGTTTCTTGATGAAGTCCACAGCGCCGGCCCGCACTGCCTCATCGTAGGAGAACTCCTCCACAAAACCGGTCATGACAATGACCGTCAGCTCGGGCTGGATCTTCTTGGCCCTGCTCACCAGCTCCAGGCCCCGCATGCCCGGCATCACGATGTCGGTCAGGAGAATGTCGACGGACAGGCGCTGCAGGGATTCGATGGCGTCCTCGCCGCGGGTGTAGGCGTCGCAACTGTACCCTTCCATGACCAGCGATTGCCTGAGGATATCCAGGATCGAGACATCGTCATCAACGACCATGATGTTCGGTTTCGGGTTCATCGTCATGCGCTCCCCTCTCCTAGCCCGAAACCATCATAGCATAAGTTCACGGTCCGAGGGCAAGAAAAATTTGACGGGAAAAGGAGATGGAACAGACGCCGTTCGTGACGGCAGGGGCTGCCGTACCGGCTGTTTCAGCGGTCGCGGAGCGGGGTGCCGGTGCGGGCGACGATCTCGGCATCGCCGGTCGCCAGGGTCGCGAGCACGGTCTTGCGGAGCTTCCTCACTTCGCCCAGACGTCGCAGCGCCCCGAAAAAGGACGCGTAATAGGGAAGGTCGAGCCAGAGAAAACTGACCAGAAGGCGGAGCGCGGTGTGGATATAGTTCGCGGCCCGAAAGGACGGATCAGTGAGATTGATCCAGTGGAACAGAAAGCGGTTCCTGAAGTAGATCGTACGCTTGACGCGTTTTTTTGTCCTGCCGATGGTCGCGCTTGAAAAATGATGGACCGTTGATGCCGGCTCGTACAGGCTCTTCCACCCGCGCTTCCATCCGCGGTAGGACAGGTCCACATCCTCGAACAGATAGGGGCAGTAGATCTCGGCGTAGCCGCCCAGGTCGCGGAGCTTTGCCGCGTCATATGCCACGCAGGCGCCGACGGCGTAAAGGTTCTCGCGGACGCCCCCGCGGGCATCAAGGGGCGCGAAACCGCCGCGGATGAATCCCTTGCCGAAGCCGCCGGACACGATGCCCTGGTTCTTTCCGTCCCGCTCCGCCAGGATGTTGGGCGTCACGGCGAATACGCCGCTGTCGCTGAAGTGCGTGAGCAGGGGCGCCACGAAATCGGGCTCCGCTTTTACGTCGTTGTTGATGCAGAGGATAATGGGATAACGCGCTTCCGCGAATCCGCGGTTGCAGGTGCGCGAAAAACCCGCGTTCGCCTGGTTGACGATCAGCTTCACCGCCGGGAACTCCCGCATGATCACCTTGCAGCTTTCGTCCACGCTGCAGTCGTCGACAATGATGATCTCGTGCGGCCCGCCCCAGCGGTTCAAAGCATTGATGATCGAGGGAATGTTATCTTTAAGCAGCGTTGTCCCGTTGTAGTTCGGGATCACAACACTGATGCCGGCAGGTTCGGTCATAGTGGCGCATCATAACATATTTATCATCGGAAGGACCATGGAAAAGGGCGGGAAAGCCTGAACAGGCGCATGGACCCCGGCACGTATTGGTTCACTCGTTGTCGGGCTTTCGGTACTTTTTCGAGAGCCAGTCGGATATCTGCAGAAGCCCGGCGATGATCGTGACGACCAGAGCGAGCAGCGCGAGCAGTTCAAGGACGGCAGCCATGGTAATCACATTGTACCGGAACCGCGGGAAGAAGAAAAGCGTTTCTGCGGGAAGCCTGTCCGCTGGTCAGCTGCCGTGACGCAGGGGTGACGGGGGCCGCACAGGAAGTGCCTGCCCCGCCGCCCGGAACATGCTATTTCGACCGCACCCGCACGCTGACCGCGCTGATGTCATCGATCCGCACCACGGCATCGTAGAATTCCTTGCCGCGAAGCTCTGCAAGTACCATCACGTTCTGGTGCACCGGGCCGACCTTGCCGGACAGTGTCGTTCCCGAGCGGAGCGTCAGGTCCACGGACGCTCCTGCGAGCGATCCAAGCACCTCTGCCATGGTGCTTCCCGGCCGGATCTCCAGTTTCTTGTCCTCGGCCCCGGCCGCTGTTGCCAGCGTGAACAGCACTGCAACGCACATCATCAGCACGATCGTTCTCATGGTCGTTCTCATTCTCTCCCCTTTCGCCTGCGTGACATGAATATCAAGCAGGGACCGCTCCTGCGAGCCTCATCTTGTGGTTCTTCTCGACGCCCCGCGACAGGAAAGTGAGCCCCGCGGCAAGAACAAGTACCGCGGCCGCTGCCAGATAGGCGTCATCGTAGCTGCCGGTCCCCGATGTCTTCTTCGCGGCCTCGAACAGCTTCCCGGCAAGGAGCGGGAACACGAAACCGCCGACGCCCCATGCCGTGAACACCAGTCCGTAATTGATGCCGAAGTTCTTCAGCCCGAAGTTGTCCTTGACCGCCGAGGGGAACACGGAAAGGCAGGCGCCGTAATTGAAGCCCAGCAGCATGGAAACAATGATAAATGCCGTCATGTCATGCAGGCCCGTTCGCAGCACCATCATCAGGACCGCCTGGAACAGGAAGATGATGAACATGGTCCAGATGCGGCCGATCCGGTCGGAGAGCATGCCCGCGATGATCCGGCCCGCGGCATTCCCGATGGCCAGCAGCGCCACAAGGATAAATCCCGCCTCGATCTTCCCGATCTTGGCTATGGTCGTGATGTTCCCGATGATCATGAGCCCGGCGCCCGAAGCGCAGGCGTACATGGTCCAGAGAAGATAGAAGAGCGGCGTCCTCAGGATCTCCAGGGGCCCCAGGTTCGACGCGGGAGCGTCGGCGGCCCGATGCCCGCCGGGAACAACATCGGGCGGCTGATACCCCGGCGGCGGGGCGACCAGGAACCGGGCCAGCGCCGTGACAATGATCATGAACCCGATGCCGAAATAGAACATGGTCCGGTGAATATTCCGTTCCTTCAGCGCCAGCAGCTGCGCCGCAGCGCCCTTCCGGGCGATGTCCTTTGCCTCCAGCTCCTGGGCGAAGTGGGTAATATCGGCGCCGCCGAACTCCGCCTGGGAGGTCGTCATGACCTTCCGGGCCGCGTCATAGTCCCTGTCAGCCAACTCCTTGGCCCGTGCCAGTTCCACGACCGCGGGTATCGGCTGACCGGTAAGCGTGAATCCCGAGAGATGGTTCGCGATCGGCGATATGTAGACCGAGGCAAGTCCGAACCCCGCCACCACGAGCCCCGCGATGAGGCCGGTCTTTCTGGCGGAGAACCATTTGACCGCCGGCGGCGTGGCCGACGCGTAGCCCAGACCGATGCCGGCTCCGGCGAACACGCCGAATCCGATCACGAACCAGAGCACGGTGTTCGCATAGGAGGCGATGATGCAGCCGATGCCCGTAAGGATCCCGCCTGCGGTGGCAACCCACCGCGGCCCGATCTTGTCCTGCAGCCTGCCGGCGGGAACCATCACGAGAGCGAAGACGATGCAGGCGATGGAGTAGGGCAGCGCCTTGTCCGCGTCGGTCCACCCCCATTCAGCGGGGATCGCCTTCTTGATCACGCTCCAGGTGTAGAGCACGCCGAGGGCAAGATTGATCCCCATGCCCGCGAACGTCACGGTCCATCCCTTGTTCTTCATGGCTGTTCCTCTTAGATCGCTTCAGATGGGTGCAAACAGTTCATAAAGGGAGGATAGCAAAGGGGGCGGGAAAAGTCCAATGACGGAACAGCTTAAAATAACGATCCGCAGATCGCGCGGATTTTCACAGATCATAGATCCAACTCGCCTGTTGGTTTATGAGGCAATCTGCGTCCATCTGCGCAATCTGCGGATCAGAGCTTTCTTTAATTATCCAGCGAATTGATTTGTTGAATTACTTCTTCCCGTTCCCGCAGGCCGGGCATTCGGGGTCCTTCCGGATCTTGTACTTCTTGAAATCCGTGGTCGCCCCCTCCCAGACCAGGAGCTGGCCCTTCAGGTTCGAGCCCGTGCCTGCCAGATACTTGATCGCCTCCAGGGCCTGGAGCGAACCGATCACCGCGGGCGTGGCTCCGAGAACAGGAAAGACCTCCTTGGGCGGCGCTTCCGGGAAAATGCACTGGAGGCACGGGGTCTCCGGGGACTGGACAAAGGAGAGCCTGCCGTCGGTGCCCCAGATGCTGCCGTAGACCAGCGGGATCTTCTTGCGGATCGCGCATTCGTTCAGCAGGAACCGCGTGGGGAAATTGTCCATGCAGTCCATGATCAGGTCCGCGTTCCCCACCAGCTCGTCCACGTTCTCGGCAACGATCTTGTCGGTGATCGCCGTGACGTTGATGTCGCCGTTCAGCCGTTCCAGCGTCATCTTTGCGGACACGGCCTTGTTCGTGCCGATCCGCGTGTGATCGTGCAGGATCTGGCGGTTCAGGTTCGACCAGTCGGGCGAATCGAAATCGCAGATCCTGATGTTCCCGATCCCCGCCACCGCGAGATAGATCGAGACCGGCGACCCCAGGCCGCCCGCTCCGGCGATGAAGACCGTCGAGTTCTTGATCTTCTTCTGGGTCGCCTCTCCCCAGCCTTCCATCATCATCTGCCTGGTGTAACGCTTCTGTTCCTGTTCTGATAAGCTCATGCCATCCTCCCCTGGATGCATCAAAGTCAAACTGATTACAAACACTTCATTCTCGCACAAAGCCACGAAGAGCACGAAGAACTGCGCAGGATTCTTGAATCGAGAAGCACGCCTAACCTTCGTGATTTTGTGCCTTCGTGAGAGACATGCCTTTGACGTTCGTCACTTCCTCAGGCTCACCCGCGCCTTTTTCACCATCCCGTCGGGCACGTACGATGACTTGAAGACCCGCAGGTTCTCCTTGTCCAGGTCCTGCTCCAGGTTCAGGTACTTGTACTTCGGCGGCAGGATCTTGGCGAAGTTGTTGAACAGGTACTGATATACACCCTTGAACCTGGTGCGCGCCTTGGCGAAATGGAGCACAAAAGTCTCGTCATTGATCTCCTCGCCGAGCACGAACCCGGCAGGCTCGCCCTCGGCGTAGTAGATCCCGCCGCACAGGATCAGCTCGTCATACAACTGCAGGGCTTCTTTGCAGGGACCGTAGTCGGTCGACGCGGGATCGACGCCCAGTTCGTCCCTCCACGCGTCCAGCACATACCGGGCGTCAGCCAGGCGGTCGCTGGTGAGCGGACGGGCCTCATGGGAGTAGGACTCAACGAACTGCTTCAGCAGGTTACGCTTCTTGTGCAGTTTCCGTCCGGCGTAGGAGCTCATCTTCTCCACCGTATAAAGGTAGTCGGCATCGCCGTCGAGGAACGTCGCTTCGAACCGGTCCTGCGGAAAGCTGGAAAGCCACGGTTCGGGGATCGGAAAGAGGAAATCCGCATCCTCAAGCTGGTCCTCGATGCAGGCCGTGCCCATGCGATCAACATGCTCCGTAAGCATCACATAGGTGCGGCCGTCATAGGTTTTGCCGCGCACGAATACATGGTCCCCGAGCACCACATCGTACTCGTGATTGTCACGAAAGAGGTAGAGGTTTGCAAAGCTGTATTCCGACAAAGGCTCGGAGATGTCCCGGAGCCGCTTGAACAGAAGATCCTTGTGCTGAAGTCCCAGGCGCTCGCGCTGCATAGAGTGAATAATAGTGTGTTTTTCTGCTCTTGGCAAAGCTTTTTCTCACATCCCGGCCGGGCGGACCTTGAAACTTATGCTGAAATATGCTACAAGAACCCTAACAGATCCGCACAGGGGGGGGACCATGAGCCGCGTACAGTTCATCGAACATAAAGGCAAGAAGATCCTGCATATGAACTTTTCCCATTGCAAGCCCGACGAGGTCCTGTCCATCATCGACCAGGCAAAGCCGGTCATCGCGGCCCAGCCTCCCAAGTCCCTCTGCACCCTCACGGACGTCACCGAAACAGGCTTCAACACCAAAGTGTCCGACTCGATGAAAGAGTTCGTGACCCACAACAAGCCCTTTATCGTTGCTTCGGCCGTGGTCGGCGTCACCGGGCTGAAGCAGATCATCTTCAACGCGGTCATGAAGTTCAGCGGCCGCGAACTCCATGCCTTCGATACCCTGGACAAGGCAAAAGACTGGCTCTCGGAACATTCGTAAAACGTTGTACTCTGCCGCTTTACAGCTTAGCGCTTATCACTGGTCTCATAGCCCTTGTTTATCTGGCACTGCCTTTTCTGATCCTTCTTTGCCTTTTAGCCCTTCTGTAGCTTTTATATTCCGCCTTTTCTTCACCATCCCTTTCCTTGCCTTTCCGCTTCTGCTATCCTTGAATCATGTACCGGAAGATCCTGACCGCGGTGAACGAACATGTCAATTCCGAGGTCGCGGCGCGCTATGCCAAGCACCTCGCCCGGATCACCGGCGCGCGTCTGCTGATCTGCTCGGTGCGGGAACCGGGCCAGCCGGAGCGTTCTTTCGACCTTGCCCGCGAAGCTGCGAAGCGGATCCAGCACCGGGCGCGGGAACTGGACATCGAGGCCGAAACCATCTTCACCGGCGGACGACCCCTGCCGGCGATCAGCGCCGTGGTCCGGTCCGAAGGCGTGGACCTCGCGGTCGTCGCAACCCGCCGCAAGGACGTGCGCCGGCAGTTCAACGCGCGATCCCTCCGGTCCCGCAGCGTGCTTCTCCGGCTTCCCTGCGCGGTCGCGCTCGTCCATGTGGTGCACCTGGGCAGGACCCACCCCAGCGAGATCCTCGTCCCCCTCAAGGAACACATCAAGGACATCCCCTCCCGCGCTTTCTTCACCGCCATGACCGCGAAGGCCTTCGGCGCCAAGGTCCACCTGTTCCACGTAATGCGGCCGCTGCGGACGTTCTTCCAGGGTGAAGTGCACCTGCGGCCGCTGGAAGAGGAGGGGAAGCTCGCACCCGATCTCTCCCGCTTCATCAACCACCTTGACGGCTATCACGTGGAACATGAGCGGCACCTCGCGCCGGGCGTGGCAGGAAAGAGCATAACCATCGAAGCGGCATCCCGCCGCAGGGACCTGATCATCATGGGAGCCAGCGAACGCGGGATCATTGACTTCCTGCTGCGCGGAAATCCCATGGAGTACGTGCTCCGGGAGACCCCGTGCAACCTCATCATTCTGAAAACCAGGGATTAAGAAGCTAAAGACGGGCTATGAGAACAACAAGGGCTAGATGAATCAGGGCTAGAGGGATAAGCCGGGAATCAGAGATGCGTTGCAACAGGATTTCTGATCGCGCCTCTCCTTGCTCCTTGCATCTTACCCCTTACCTCTTACCCCTTACACCTTCTCTTTCTTTCTATGAAGATCAACGAATTCACCCGCGAAGAGGTCTTCAACAACCTCGTTACTTCCCCCGCCGGTCTTGACAGCGACGAGGCAAAACGGCGTCTGGCCGAGTTCGGGCCGAACGCCATCCGCCGAACGCACCGGCGGCCGCTCGCGCTGCGGTTCCTTGAACAGTTCACCCACTTTCTCGCGCTGCTCCTCTGGCTTGCCGCGGGCCTTGCTTTCCTTTCCGAGTACCTGAACCCGGCCGAGGGCATGCTGACCCTCGGTCTCGCCATCATCGGGGTCATCGTCATCAACGCGGTCTTCACCTTTGTACAGGAATACCGGGCCGAGAAGGCGCTCGAGGCCCTGAAACGCATGCTCCCCTTCCGCGTCACGGCCCTGCGGAACAACAGCGAACTGCAGATACCGGCCGAGGAGGTGGTGCCGGGCGATGTGATCCGGCTGAGCGAAGGAGACAAGGTGCCGGCCGATATCCGCCTGATCGAGGCAAGCGGCCTCCGGGTGAACAACTCCGCGCTTACCGGCGAGTCCGAGCCCGTGGGCCGCCGCACGGACCCCGTTCCCGGCGACCCGATCAACAGCACCAACATCGCCTTTGCCGGCACCGCTGTCGTGAGCGGCAGCGGCACGGGCGTGGCCTACGCCACGGGAATGCGCTCCGAGTTCGGCAGGATCGCCCAGCTCACCGGCTCGGTCTCTCCCGGGCTGTCACCGCTCCAGAAGGAGATCGCCCGGGTCACCCGCGTGGTTGCCGCCATCGCCGTGGTCATGGGTGTGGTGTTCTTTGCGGGCGGCCACTTCACCGGCAGGCCCTTCTGGCAGAACTTCCTTTTCGCCGTGGGGATCATCGTGGCCAATGTTCCCGAGGGACTGCTGCCCACGGTCACGCTCGCCCTGGCCATGGGCAGCCAGCGCATGGCGAAGCGGAACGCCCTGATCCGCACGCTCACCGCGGTCGAGACCCTCGGGTCGGTCACGGTCATCTGCACGGACAAGACCGGCACGCTCACCCAGAACCGCATGGCGGTCGCCAAGCTCTGGGTCGACGAAGAGCTGGTCGAGCCTTCGGCACCCGTGGGCTCCGAAACGCACCGCCTGCTCTTCACGGCCGCGGGGCTCTGCAACAACGCCCGGTTCGTCGATGGCGAGTACCGGGGCGATCCCACCGAGACCGCCCTGCTGCGCGCCAGCCGCGAAGCGCTTGGCGGGCTCGATGCGAAGCGTTTTTACGAGGTCCCCTTTGACGCGGAACGAAAGATGATGTCCACGATGAACGCGCTGCAGCACGGCACGGTTGTCCTGGCCAAGGGCGCGCTCGAGCGCGTGCTGCCGCTCTGCACTTCCATCATGGACAACGGGCGCAGCGAACCGCTCTCCGCGGAGCGTCGGGATGACATCACCCACGCCTATCATGTGCTGATGGACATGGGACTGCGAGTGCTGGCCTTTGCATGCCGGCCGGTGACCGGCGACGCGGCGGCTGACGCGGCTGCAGAGGATATCGAACACAACCTTGTCTTTCTCGGCCTCATGGGGCTCCAGGACCCGCCGCGGCCCGAGGTGCCTGCGGCAATTGCCAAATGCCGGCAGGCCGGGGTCCGCATTGTCATGATCACCGGCGACGCGACCAGGACCGCCGTCGCCATTGCCAGGCAGATCGGCCTGGCAACTGAGCGTCCCGTGGCTATCGACGGCCAGACCTTCAGCCTGCTGAACGACCGGGAGCTGAAGCAGAAGCTCGGCGAGCGGGAACTGCTCTTCACGCGCATGACGCCCAAGCACAAGCTGCGCGTGGTCTCCATGCTGAAACAGCAGGGCGAGGTGGTTGCCGTGACCGGGGACGGGGTGAACGACGCGCCGGCGCTGAAACGCGCCGACATCGGCATCGCCATGGGACTGTCCGGCACGGACGTTGCCAAGGAGGCCGCGGACATGGTCCTGCTGGACGATAACTTCGCCACGATCGTGAACGCCATGGAAGAGGGGCGCACGGTCTACGAGAACATCAAGAAGTTCATCACCTATATTTTCGCGTCCAACATCCCGGAGATCGTGCCCTATCTCGCCTATATCATCTTCCGCATTCCCCTGCCGCTCACGATCATGCAGATCCTGGCGGTGGACCTCGGCACGGACATGCTTCCCGCGCTCGCGCTCGGCTCCGAGCGCCCCACGCCCGGCGTGATGCAGCAGCCGCCGAGGAAGCCGACGGACCGCCTGATCACCCTCGGCCTCATGGCGCGGGCCTATCTCTTCCTCGGACCCATCGAGGCGCTGGCATGCATGTTCGGCTTCTTCTGGGTGCTCCGGGGCGGCGGATGGGACTGGGGAAGGGACATCAGTTCGCTGGACCCGCTCTATCTTCAGGCCACGACAGCCTGCCTCACCGCCATCATCGTGACGCAGATCGCGAACGTCTTCGCCTGCCGGTCCCTGCGCGAGTCGATATTCACCATCGGCATCACGAACAACAGGCTGGTCTTCCTGGGCATCAGCGTCGAGATCCTGCTCCAGCTCTTTATCGTGTACCACCCGGTGGGCAACGCGATCTTCTCCACCGCCCCACTTCCCGCCGGGACCTGGCTGGTGCTCGCGCCCTTTGCCGTGCTGCTGCTCGCGGCCGAGGAAACGCGGAAGTATCTGCTGCGAAGAACGAGCCCTGCTTGATTCGATGCTGAGGTGTGTTATAATCCGGGGAAGGGGGGTACCATGCTGGTCATTGCCGACAACCTGAACGTGCGGAACGCGGTCTGGCGGGAAGCGCTCAAGAAGCAGGACCGTAAGGCGATCGAGACCCTGGCGCAAGAACTGACGGCTCTGGGCGCGGACATGATCAGCGTCCAGACGTCCTCCGACGGAAGCGGTGACGAGGACGCACTCCCCTTTGCCGTGGAAGCGCTCCAGCACGACACCGCGCTGCCTCTCTGCCTGGACTCACGGAACCTCAAGGCGCTCAGGCGCGCGGTCTCCGTGACCAAAGAGCCTCCGCTCATCAATTATCTTTCAGCTGACGAGAAGAAAAGCGATGACATCCTGAGGCTCGTGCGGGAATCGAAATCTTCCCTCGTGCTTCGCGCGTTAAAGGGAACGGTCCCGGTGACGCTCGAGGCACGGCTCCTGATCCTTGAGAACCTGCTGGAACAGGCGAATGCCGCGGACATTCCCAATGAACGGCTCTATGCCGACCCGTCGGTCGTCCACATCGGCGGCGGTTCGGGCCAGGAGCACCTTCAGCACGCCCACGAGTCCCTGAACGCGCTCCATTCCCTGATCGATCCGCCGATCAACACAACGGTCTGGGTCTCGAACGTCACCGCGGGCCTTCCTCAGAAGACCAGAAGTCTCGTGGCCTCGTCCTTCCTTACCTACCTTGCCGGCGCCGGACTTACGGCGGCTTTTCTCGATGTCCGCGACCGGGAGCTGATGAAAGCTGTCTATCTCATCCGGACCTTCCGAGACGAGACCGTGTTCACGCCCGCTGATCTGGCGTGAGGGAATCTGTGGTGTCTTGATACAAATCCAACAGTATTGACAAAAAGATCAAGCTAAGCAATAATGCGGTATGCACCAACGCACTTCTCGATGGACGAATCTCAGGGCAGAGCACCGCTAGTCCGCATCCGGAATTAGCTGTGGATACACTATCAAAATCGGAAAGAAGTAAAAGAATGTCCCTCATCAAAGGTAGGGACACAAAACCTGAGCTTATAGTTCGACGTTTAATATTTAGCTTAGGCTATCGTTACCGATTGCATCGGAGAGATTTACCTGGTAAACCAGATATAGCATTCCCATCCAAATCCAAAGCAATCTTCATACACGGATGCTTCTGGCATCGTCATCGCCGAGCAAGCTGCAAGTTAGCAAGACTGCCGAAATCAAAATTGGATTTTTGGCTCCCCAAATTGTCGAGCAACGAACTTCGAGACAAGACCAAACAAACGGCTTTACGCCGTCTCGGCTGGAAAGTACTGGTCATTTGGGAATGTGAATTGGCCAACGTGAATAAATTAATAAATAAAATAGTCGACTTTCTTAATCAGGAGAAAAAATGAGATCAGTGGAACTCTTCGCCGGTGCCGGCGGACTTGGCATGGGTATAAGTCTCGCTGGTTTTGAGCATGCTGCGGTCGTGGAATGGGACAAGTGGTCCTGCGACACGATTCGCGAAAATCAAGCAAGAGGCTATCCCCTTGTGTCGGATTGGGCGCTTACGGAAACAGACGTAAGATCTTTTGACTTTTCACGAATTCCAGAGGGAATAGATTTGGTTGCTGGCGGTCCGCCATGTCAGCCCTTTTCGATGGGAGGAAAACACAAAGCATACTTTGACGATCGAGACATGTTTCCTACAACTATTGATGTTATTCGCAGATTAAGACCACGCGCATTCATTATTGAAAACGTAAAGGGCCTGACGCGGCCATCATTCGCCAATTATTATCAATATATCCTACTGCAATTGGAATTCCCCGAAGTCTCGAAACGCAAGAATGAAGATTGGCAGGATCATTATCGACGTTTGCAGTCCGAAAAAACTAGCGGTCGTCTTCATAACGGCGGTCATCTGGCCTACAACGTCGTCCCCACACTCGTTAACGCCGCAGACTATGGTATTCCCCAAAAACGAGAGCGTGTTTTCATTGTTGGCTTCCGCGATAATCAAGGCATACAATGGAGCTTCCCAAGAGAAACGCACGGATTGGACGCGTTACTATTCGATCAGTGGGTAACGGGACACTACTGGGATAGACATGAAATATCAAAACGAAGGCGCGCTTCCCTCCCATTGGTTTACGAAAAACGTATCAAGCGACTGCGTGAAGTTGACGCTCCCAAGCTACAGCCTTGGCGAACCGTGCGCGATGCCTTAATAGGGTTACCCAACCCCGAGAAAATATCTGAAACGGTCTATTTTAATCACCGTTTTCAATCAGGGGCTAAGTCATATCCTGGCCACACAGGCAGCCACCTGGACCTACCCGCGAAGACACTAAAAGCTGGCGATCATGGCGTGCCCGGCGGCGAAAATATGATGATTAAGGACAATGGCGAGTTCAGATACTTTACCGTTCGGGAGTCTGCACGCATTCAAACCTTCCCGGATGGATATGTATTCCATGGCACATGGACCGAATCGATGCGCCAACTCGGCAATGCTGTACCCGTTGCCTTAGCGCAAATCGTTGCGACCAGCGTGGTTGCGAAACTTGTCGAAAGTCAGACAGATATATTCCTCCAGCAATTTACAGGAGCATCCAATTGAGCTTGCAGAAACCATATAATCCCTTAGACAAGAAGAACCTTGGAGTATCTGTCGCGGAAGCGTTGCTGTCAAGGGATATCCTACCACTTAGCTCGCTTAAACCGTTTAATGGGGCGGGTGTTTATGTTATTTATTATACGGGTAATTTCGAGAGCTATCGCCTGATTTCGAAATTAAACAAACAGGGCAAGTTTCAAGCACCCATTTATGTTGGCAAAGCCGTTCCGCCCGGCGCGCGGAAAGGTGGTTTCAACACCAGTGAGATGAAAACCAAGGCGCTGCATAATCGACTTATTGAGCACGCGGAAAGCATAAAGGTTGCCGATAATTTGAAAATTGAAGATTTTCATTGCCGTTTTTTGGTCGTTGATGATATTTGGATTCCACTAGGTGAATCACTGCTAATTGCAAAGTTTTCGCCGTTATGGAACAAGCTTATAGACGGCTTTGGAAACCACGATCCCGGCAAAGGAAGATATGAAGGGCTTTGTTCGCGTTGGGATGTCTTACATCCTGGCAGGAGTTGGGCCACCAAATGTCGCCAGCGTTCCGAGACAATCGTGCAAATAAAAAATGATATAGAAGAGTATTATCGAGCCCACCCGCTACTTGCCAAAGGCATATTTCATCTACCTGTCGATGAAGAATAGCTGAACTCTTCTCTCCTCAACACGCACATCTTTCCTATCTTACCACCTCTCCTTATGCACCCGGCCGGGATCGAAGCGGTCCGCGTGGTCCGGTAATTTCAGCTCACCAGGATAGCCGATCGGAACGAGCGAAAGGGGAATGATGTGCTCCGGAAGGTTCAGCAGCTTCCGCATGCCTGCGACCCGGTCTTCCGTGGGATAGATCCCTGTCCAGACAGCTCCGAGGCCTTTGGCCGTTGCCGCGAGCAGCAGGTTCTCGGTTGCGGCAGAGCAGTCCTGCACCCAGTAACCCTTATGCTTTTCCTTGGTAGGATCTCCGCACACCAGGATCGCCACGGATGCGTGCTTCAGCATGGCCGAATAGGGATGGAACTTCGGGATCGCGTCGAGCAACTCCCGTTCGGTGATCACGATGAAATGCCAGGGCTGCTCATTGCCCGCCGACGGAGCCGCCATTGCAGCGCGCAGCAGTTCCGTGACCAGGGATCCGGGGACCGGTTTCGGCGTGTATACTCTGATGCTCCTGCGTGAAAAGATCGCTTCCATGGTATCCATGTCCTCTGCCTCCCTTGCGCTGACCAACAGATCAGGACCAGGATCATTTCGACAGGATTACAGGATAAGGGCTCTGCTGAATCCTGTTGTTCCTGTTCTCCCGTCAAATATCCGTCTTTTTGTTGCCTGCATACCACTCCGTCATCTTGCGAACCGCGGCATCGAGGTCCGTCATCTGCGGCTCCCAGTCCAGCAGGGTCCGCGCCTTGTTGTTCCCGAAGTATATGTTCCGGCTGAGATAGTCGATGTAATGGCCCATGTCCGGCGCGAATCCGAGGAATCCGGCAAAGAGATCAACGAACACCGCGGGAACCCGGAACAGCAATGCCGGGAGCGGCAGGATCCGTACTGACCTGCCATAGGCACGGCCGATCGCGAACAGGAAGTCCTGCCAGGTGCGGTCCATGCCGTCGGTGATGTTGAAGGTCTCGTTCTTCACCTCCGCTTTCACCCCGGCGAGATACAATGCCCGGGCAAGATCGGTCACGTGGATGAACGGCGCGATGCTTCTGCCGCTGTTGAAAAAGGGAATGCCGATGGGACCGGCCTGTTTCACCAGCCTGAGCATCGAACCCAGGTACCGCGACCCCGGACCATAGACGATCCCCGGCCGCAGGATCATGTGCTCGACCGGCGACGGTGCGGACCGGATGATCTCCTCCGCTGCCGCCTTGTACGCCGTGTACTGGTCATTGAGCTTGAACGCCGGCCCGGTACGTTCGTCTGCCGGCGACGCGGAAGGGATGCCGGCGACGGTCAGGGAGCTCACGAACACGAACCGTCTGACGCCTGCGTTGCCCAGTCCAGCGACCATTTTCCGCACAAGCTCCGCATTCTGTTTCGCCCGCGCGTTGGTCGTGTTCTTGATCTCACCGATATGGAACACCACGTCCGCTCCGGTCATGGCGTCCACCACGGTCTCGGGATGCCGCAGATCTCCCGGGAGCACCTTGACGCATTTGCCCTTCCAACGTCCCGGCATCTCTGCCTTGCGCGACAACAGCCTGACCTCGTGGCCGTTTTCGACCAGGAGGTCAACAAGATGACTGCCGATGAAACCCGTACCGCCGGTGACCAGGACCTTCATTTTTTCACTCCGCAGATGTATGACATGGAAATCCCGGCAAAGATCCTCTTTCAGGATCAATGCGATGTTGGTAAATCAATTATAGCAGGAATGGGGGCAGGAAGGATTCGTCTGAACTGTTGAATGCGAATTGAGGCAGCACCGCTTGCCTGTGCGCTTATGTTCTTCCCTGGTCTTGCTTACCGCTGTTTCATCTAGACCTTACCGCTTTACACCTTTATTTAGAGCTTTCCCGAAATGCCCGTGCGCTTGATCATGTGAAAATGCATCCACAGGAAAAGGCCGGCGCCGAGCGGCAGCCACAGGACATGGATGCTGTAGAACCGGAGCAGGGTGCGGCCGGTCACATCAGGCCCGCCCCGCAGAAGGTCCGCCAGGAACTGGCCGATGAGCGGTGCGGACCCGAGCATGTTCGTGCCGATGACCGTTGCCCAGTAGGCCTTCTGGTCCCAGGGCAGAAGATAACCGGTGAACCCGAAGGAAAGGGTCACCAGGAACAGGAACGATCCCGCGACCCAGTGCAGTTCCCGCGGGTTCTTGTAGGACCCGGTGACAAAGACCCGCAGCATGTGCAGCAGGATCGTCACGACCATGAGATTGCCTGCCCAGTGATGCGCTCCCCGGAGCAGCGCGCCCAGGGGCACCTCGCGGTGCAGCTTCTGGATGCTCTTGTAGGCCTCGGCCTCGGTGGGTGAATAGTGCATGGACAGCAGCAGGCCGGTCAGGAGCAGGATGACGAAGAGCGTGAAGGTGATCCCGCCGAAGCAGTAGAAATAGTTGATCCACTCAGGCACCGGCTTGTCCAGCACGCGGCGGTGCCTGTTCGTGAAACCCAGGCGATCGTTGAGATAATCGAGAATTTGCATGTCAGCCTAAATAAAAATGAACTACGATACGTGCTTTCTGACAGGATATCAGGATCAACAGGATTATAACAGCTTTTATCCGAGAAACGGCGGTTGGCCACTTGTGAACACAGGTAAATTCAGATAAAGCCGGACGAAACCCCAAGTATAGAAATTTACCCTAAGGGTGATTCTCGAACTCAGCGTACGTTATTCAAGATCCGTGTCAATCCGTGAACATCCGTGGCAAATTGCGCGTTCTCGGCTTATCCGTCGTTATCCTGCAATCCTGTCAAAACTCTTTGCTTCTGCTGTGTCCGAACTGAGTAGCTTATTCTGCGATCAGCAATTTCAAACCTTCATTCCCACGAGCACAACCCCGTTCTCCACCTTCACCGGCAATTTCGTGAGCGGCGCCGGCGGCGGGCCCGCGATATTCCTTCCGTTCAGATCGTATTTCCCGCCATGGCAGGGACAGATGAACTCGCGTTTGTCCTTGTGATAGTTCACCAGGCAGCCCAGATGGCTGCAGACCGCGGAAAAGACCGTCAGCCCTTCCGGTGACGCGACGATGAACACCCGCATCTTGCGCTCTTTGCCCCCGATGCGGTAATCCAGCTCGGTCTTCTTAACGCCACGGCGAGGAACCGCCTCCTCGGGAAGCAGGGGGAAGAACGAGAGCTCTTTCTCCTCCTTCCGGGATGGCGCAAGCGTCCTGAATATCGAGAGAAGAAAGAGGATGCCGAATCCCGCAAGGACGGCATACAAGGCCTTTTTGATGAACTCTCTGCGGCTGTTCTCCATTGTTCACAATAGTACGCCCGGCGCCATGGCATGTCAATCCAAGGAAAAGAAAAGCCGCCGGATATTTATCCAGCGGCTCTTGTTAAATGTTCTGCTTCGCCCTTCTTATTTCACAAAGGAACAGCAGTAATCAGACAGGGTCTTGACCTTCATGGTGAACTTGGAGTTGGCCGGCACGTCAAAGGACTGGCCGCCGGTGACCTTCTGCCACGACGTTGCGCCCGGCAGCATCACGTCCATGTCCCCGGACAGGATCTCCATGATCTCCTTGTCCCCGGTCGAGAACTCGTATTCGCCCGGCTGCATGATCCCCAGGGTTTTCTTGGTCCCGTCGGGGAACAGCACGGTCCTGCTCACCACCCCGCCGTTGAAATAGACATTCGCCTTTTTCACCACCGTCACGTTCTTGAATTCCGACATGGGTAACTCCTCGAAAAAAGGATTAATTAAAGGATCAGAGGATTACCGACTCGCGCCTAATCCTGCGTCACCTGATCCCGCCGTATCTAATCCTGCAGTATCTAATCCTGCCGTATCTAATCCTGCCGTATCTAATCCTGCCGTATCTAATCCTGCCTTATCTTGTAAGGTGCCTATACTTGATCCGGTGCGGCTGGTCTGCCTCGGCGCCGAGCCGTTTCTTCCGGTCTTCCTCGTACTCCGTGAAGTTGCCGTCAAAGAACGCCACCTTGCTTTCGCCTTCAAAGGCGAGAATGTGCGTGGCAATACGGTCAAGGAACCACCGGTCGTGGGAGATCACCACGGCGCAGCCGGCGAAGTTCTCAAGACCTTCTTCCAGAGCGCGCATGGTGTTCACGTCGATGTCGTTCGTGGGCTCGTCCAGGAGCAGCACGTTCGCCTCTTCCTTCAGGATCCGCGCGAGGTGCACCCGGTTCCGTTCGCCGCCCGAGAGCACGCCCACCTTCTTCTGCTGGTCCGTGCCGCCGAAGTTGAACCGCGACACATAGGCCCGGGAGTTCATCAGGAGCTTGCCGAGCTGGACCTGCTCCTGGCCGCCGGTGATCACTTCCCAGATGGTCTTGTTCGGATCGAGCACGTCGCGGCTCTGGTCCACGTAGGCGAGCTTCACCGTGTCGCCGATCCGGATCGTTCCCTTGTCCGGCTTGTCCTGTCCCGTGATCATGCGGAAGAGCGTGGTCTTGCCCGCGCCGTTCGGACCGATGACGCCCACGATGCCGCCGGGAGGCAGCATGAAGCTCATGCCCTCGACCAGGATGTTGTCGCCGAAGGCCTTGGTCACGTTGTCCGCCTCGATCACGATCTTGCCGAGCCGGGGACCCGGCGGAATGTAGATCTCCAGCTCCTTGCCGCGCGCCTCGGTCTGCTGCCGGAGCAGTTCTTCGTAGGAGCTGATGCGCGCCTTGGACTTGGCGTGCCGTCCTTTGGGGGACATCCTGATCCATTCGAGCTCGCGGGCCAGCGTCTTCTGGCGTTCGCTCTCGGCCTTTTCCTCCTGCTTCAGGCGGTTGCCCTTTTGCTCGAGCCAGGAGGAATAGTTCCCCTTCCAGGGGATGCCCTGGCCGCGATCAAGCTCCAGGATCCAGCCAGCCACGTTGTCCAGGAAGTAGCGGTCGTGGGTCACGGCGATCACCGTGCCCTCGTAGCGCTGGAGATGGTGCTCAAGCCAGGCAACGGACTCGGCGTCCAGGTGGTTCGTGGGTTCATCGAGCAGCAGGATATCGGGCGTCTGGAGCAGCAGGCGGCAGAGCGCCACGCGCCGCTTCTCGCCTCCCGAAAGGTTCTTGACCGGCGTGTCGCCCGGCGGACAGCGCAGAGCGTCCATGGCCATCTCGAGCCTGCTGTCCAGTTCCCAGGCGTTCAGGTGGTCCAGCTTTTCCTGCACCTTGCCCTGGCGCTCGATGAGCTTGTTCATCTCGTCGTCGGACATGGGATTGGCAAAACTTTCATTGATCTTGTTGTACTCGGCCAGAAGGTCCACCGTCTCCTGCACGCCTTCTTCCACGCACTGACGCACGGTCTTCTCCGGATCAAGCTTCGGCTCCTGCTCCAGGAACCCCACAGTGTAGCCCGGGGACAGGACCGCCTCGCCCTGGAACTCCTTGTCAACACCCGCCATGATCCTGAGCAGGGAGCTCTTGCCCGAACCGTTCAGGCCCAGCACGCCGATCTTGGCGCCGTAGAAATAGGACAGGTAGATGTCCTTCAGCACGGGCTTCTTGTCGTGGAGCTTGCCCACGCCGACCATGGAATAGATGATCTTGTTCGCTTCCGCTGCCATAAAGGGGAAACCTCCGATACAAAGTTAGGCACCTTTGTACACTTCTCAAGAGCCGGGTGTCAAGACCAAACTCGTGCGCTGCTGACAGGACCGGAGCGAGAAAACTGTTGTTCAGCCTGATCGGACTGTGCTATAGTGGGCGGCAACGGACGGCCGCTGCATGCTGAATTCATGATGAGCGAGGACGGATTGAAAAGACATTTTCTCTTTATTGGCGCAGCTTCCATTCTCACACTTGCCAGCCTGTCGGTTGCCGAAGCAGTTCCCCATAACCGGGTCCCCGCCAAGGCAGCCGTGGTCATGGACGCCGGGGGAACGGTGCTCTTTTCCAAGTTCCCCAACGCCAAGCTCGCGCCGGCAAGCACGGTAAAGCTCGTGACCGCCATGGTGGTCCTCGACCGCCTGGCCCCGGAAACGAAGGTGACGATCAGCCAGAAGGCGAGCAGGGTGCGCACCATCCCCCCGCGGCTCTGCCCCGAGGAAGAGCTCACGGTCTCGGACCTGCTCCATCTGGCGCTCATGAAATCCATCAACTCCGCTGCCGTGGCCCTGGCCGAGGCAGCGGCAGGCACGGAAGACGAGTTCGCCGCGCTCATGAACATCAAGGCAAAGGAGATCGGCGCGAACACCACGCTCTTTGCCAACGCCTCGGGCCTGCCCAAAGGGAAGCAGTACACCACGGCGAACGACCTGGCGCTCATCATGAAGGCCGCCCTTGCCTATCCCCTCATCCGCGAGATCCTTGGCAGGAAGGAAGCGCTGATCAGAACGGCCGCGGGCCGTGACATCCTGGTGGACAGCTCGAACGATCTCCTGTGGTACGATCAGAACATGATCGGCGGCAAGACCGGGTATACGGGAAATGCGCGGCACTGCTTTGTCTGCGCGATCAATACGGACCGAGGGCCGCTCATCACCGCGGTGCTCGGCGCACGTTCGCGGCGCGGTCTCTGGAAGAGCACGCTCATGCTGAACGAGATGGTCCTGAGGCCGGAGCTCGCTTTTCTGAAGGTCAGGTCCGGCCTTGCTCCTGCCGTTTCCCACTAGGCCGGCATCTTCACTTCACGCGGCCGCAGCAGGCAGACCACTCATGACCTCGCCATCATTACCCGGATCAGCAGCACCCTCCTTGAACAACGGCTATACCTACCGGGAACAGCTCGGACCGGCCGCGGACTCCCTCACGCTGCTGGACTATCTCGTCAGAAACTACCGCCACTCCACGGAGACCACATGGCTGGAACACATTGCCTCGGGCCGCGTGCTCATTGACGGCATGCCTGTTCCCGCGGACACGCTCCTGCGCCGGGGATCGGAACTGGTATGGAAACGGCCGCCCTGGATCGAACCTGCTGCGCCCAGGTCCTTTGCCGTGCTCTTTGAGGACGAGGACCTGCTTGCCGTGGCAAAACCCGCCGGCCTGCCCACGCTTCCCGGCGGCAATTTCCTGCAGGGAACGCTGCTCCATCTGGTGCGCGAGCGAGCGCCTGAAGCGTCTCCGCTCCACCGGCTGGGGCGCTGGACATCGGGCCTCCTGTTGTTCGCAAAGAACCCTCGTGCCGGCGCCGGGCTGACCCGGCAATGGTCGGAAAAGAAGGTCGGCAAGCGCTATCGCGCCCTTGCCAGCGGACTGCCCGGACTGGATGCCTTTGCGATCGAGACGCCCATCGGCCCGGTCCCTCATCAGCTGCTCGGTTCGGTCCACGCGGCATCGGCAACCGGCAGGCCCTCGCTCTCCCGGGTGATCGTTCTTGAACAACGGGGCGATTGTTTTCTCTGCGACGTGCATATTGCCACGGGCCGGCCCCACCAGATCCGCATCCATCTTGCCTCCGCAGGCCACCCCCTGGTGGGCGATCCGCTCTATGGGCCGGGCGGCATTCCCCTGCAGGGCTCGGCCGCGCTGCCCGGGGACCCGGGGTATCTGCTCCATGCCGCCGAACTCCGCTTTCGCCATCCCACAACCGGCCGCGAAATGACCCTCCAGTCCGAACCGCCGATGGCTCTGCGTCCTTCAACGGGTAAATAAAAGCGAAACAGTTATAACCACGGGCGGCTTCGCCGCACACTGATGACGTCAACACCGCATTCCTGTTTTCTTCGTTCCTGCCTTCATCCGTGTGTCCCGGCGCAGTCGGGACCCGTGGTTCCATGCCTCGACGTTACCACGGCTTCTCGATCAAATCTGCCGCCAACCATGGACAAATCGCTCAAAATCGGGTATCTTGCATGTCCGTGATTTATTATCAGCCAGCGCAGGCGACCTGCGAATGGACTACATTGGTCAAGTGAGGATTACGATGTCCGAAGAGCAGAAAGCAGTTGAGCCGGAGGAAGAGAATTTCGCCGAAATGCTCGAGAAGAGCATGCCCAAGCGCAGCAGGCTGGAACCCGGCCAGATGGTCGAGGCCAGGATCGTGAAGATATCCGGCGAGTGGGTCTTCCTCGACCTGGGCGGCAAGGGCGAAGGCTACCTGGACAAGAAGGAGGTCCTGGACGAGTCCGGCCAGCCGACGGTGAAGGAAGGCGAGATCCTCCGCGCCTATTTCCTTTCCTCCAAGAACAACGACATGGTGTTCACCACGCGCATCGGTTCCGGCCCCGCGGTCAAGAACCAGCTCGAAGACGCGTGGAAGAGCGGCGTGCCCGTGGAAGGCACCGTTGCCAAGGAGGTCAAGGGCGGGTTCGAGGTCAAGATCGGCGCGCTCCGGGCCTTTTGCCCCTTCTCGCTCATGGGGCTGCGCAGGACCGACGACAAGACCGCCTGCCTGAACCAGACCTACCGCTTCGTGATCGCCGAATACAATGAGAACGGCAGGAACGTGGTGCTGTCCCGCCGTCCGATCCTGGAAGAGGAAGAACGGACCCGCAAGGCGGCCCTGCAGGAATCGCTCAAGGAAGGCATGCGGCTCAAGGGCAAGGTCACGTCGATCCAGAGCTTCGGCGCTTTTGTGCAGGCCGGAGGCATCGAGGGCCTGCTGCCCATATCAGAACTGTCCTACACCCGGATCGCGAAGGTCTCCGATGTTCTCTCGGTGGGGCAGGAGATCGAAGTGGTCCTCAAGCGGATGGA
>Ga0224495_10000202_pt1 | contig 48235 bp, 43 predicted proteins | sample SF_Jul11_sed_USG_FD_168128 | JGI IMG/M metagenome (GOLD analysis project Ga0224495, IMG submission 168128) | Sediment microbial communities from San Francisco Bay, California, United States - SF_Jul11_sed_USGS_4_1 | ecosystem: Environmental > Aquatic > Marine > Sediment | place: USA: California...
GCGGCTCTGTTGCCGCAAGGTAATAACCCGCGATTTTCAGTGGCCACACGCCACCGTATCGCATAAGCACTATCGGCTTATGACGACCCTTTACAATCGCAGGGCCGGTCGTTCCATATTTTCTATGGGGATTAAACTGCTGCGGACCTACAACACACAGAATTACCCTCAGACATCCCGAATGCTGCAGGCGATCCGGCAGTTAAAAGACGAAAACCCGGATTTTGAGATGGTTGTCATGCTGGGAGCGTGGATCACCTGCAAAGGCGCCCATGGCCCCGCGCCGGACCACAGCAAAGAGGATTTTGCATTTAACAAACGCGAAATTGATACAGCCATTGAAATGGCCCATCAGTATCCCGATATTATCAAGATCATCGCCGTCGGCAACGAGGCCATGGTCACCTGGCAGGCCCATTTTGTACCGGCCGCAACTATCCTTAAGTGGGTCAACACCCTCAAAGAGGCCCGAACCAGCGGCCGGATGCCGGCTAAAACGCTGGTCACCACCTCGGACAACTGGGCCGCCCTCGGCGGGCAGAAAAGTTATCACAACGATGATCTGCTTGAGCTTCTCAAGCAGGTCGATTTCGTTTCGCTGCATACTTATGCCTTTCATGATACCTATTATGACCCCGCACTGAAATGGGCCGCGCCGGCAGAAGAAGCCGATTTGCCAATGACAGAACAGGCCGCCCGTGCCGTCAAGCGGGCCATTGCGCATCAGGTCGCTCAATATGATGCGGTCAACCGCTATCTAAGAGAAAACGGCATCAAAAAAGACATCCACATCGGCGAAACCGGGTGGGCCAGTCTGGATGACTCATTTTATGGCAATGATGGCACCTGTGCGGCCAGTGAATACAATGCAAAGCTGTTTTATAATGCTGTGAGAAAATGGACCACCGAAAGCAACCTGACATGCTTTTATTTTGAAGCGTTTGACGAACCCTGGAAAAGCGACAGCCCTGACGGCTCAGAAGGCCATTTCGGCCTGTTTACCGTTGACGGAAAGGCAAAGTATGCACTGTGGGACTTAGTCGATGCGGGTGTCTTTGACGGCCTGACTCGCGGCGGCAACGCAATTGTCAAAACACACGATGGCAGAAAAGAAGTTTTACTGAAAAAACTAAAGGCCCCTGCCTTAAAGAAACACCGCTAGTCCTGTCCGCTCCAACCCAGAAAGCACTTGTGTCAATAGTAGTTTACGGTGTGCTTTTCTGATACACCCTTACATAATCGACCGCCATCTGCTGCGGAAAAGCAACGGTAGATTCTGTGGTAGCCTTATCCCACCAATGGGCGCCGACAGCAAAGTTGAGGATGATGAAAAACGGCTGGTCAAACGGTGCCGGATAGGGACCGCTGCTGCTCCACCATGTCGAAGTCGTATAATAATTCACATCGTCCCGGTACCAACGAATCTGATTCGAATCCCATTCAACCCCATAAATATGGAAATCGCTTGACATGTTGCCAACCGTTGAATCGTCGCCACCATTGGACTCATGAATATAAGGATCCGGAGAACTGCCATAATGAATTGTGCCCAGAGCATTAGCCGGATCGCTCATCATCTCGACGATATCCAACTCACCGCACGCTGGCCAGCCGACACTGGTAATATCATCTCCCAGCATCCAGAACGCCGGCCAGATCGCGTGACCGCCGACAGGCATTTTGATCCGCGCTTCAATCCGCCCGTTTTGAAAGCTTTGTTTGCCCTGAGTTTTTATCCGGGCAGACGTATAATCCATGCCCCCATAGTTTTCTCTTCGGGCTTCGATAATGAGTTTGCCGTCTTCAATCCTGCAGTTTTCCGGCCGGTCCGTATAATACTGCCACTCCCAGTTACCCCACCCATCGCCACGGGTTCCCGTTTCATAGGTCCAGTTTTGTGAGTTCAGGACAGGGCCATAAAACTCATCTGACCACAACAGCTCATAGCCCGGATAAGGTGTGATTTGATCAAGCCAAGCACTGGCCAACAGCTGGAGATCTTCTAAGTCAATGAAATTGCTGCCGCTAAGGTTATATGTGCTGGAGGTTTGATGCCAAACTCCTGCCAATTTAGCAAAGTCTGCAAAGTCCACTCTTAAGCTATTATCGTAATCCGGGCTGTTTATAACATCGAGATCCGGACCGATCAAGGAGGCATTATCAAACCATGCAACGGATGTCCCGCCGCCTGTATCCTGCACCATAAGTATAGCGTTAACTGTAGCTGCACCGGCCGGTGCCGTCATTGAACCACTCAAAGGAAGCCATGTATTCAGTACTGCTGTACCATCAATACTGTCGAGTTCGGTTCCGTAGGGGCCGTTAATTATTGTCCCGTATTCGTCAAAAAATTCTAACTTAATAAAGGCCTTTCCGCCAGTACCGGGCAGGGGTTCAGAACTGGAGTTTAAGACGTCGGCGCTCATGGTATAGGTCTCACCCGGTATTACTGAAACCCCCTGGTATGCAAATCCTACATCCCACTGACCGCCTGTAGCCCAAACCTTGAGGGCGTTGGAACCATAATCAGACCATATACCTCCGTCGATTATAGTCCAATTGGAACTACCCGAAGCAAAATCGCCGTTGTTCAACAACTCCGCGTTTGCCGCACAGGAAAATAAGAACAACGCCCCAAATAGCAAGGCGACGGAAAGCTGTCTCCCGCATACTATTTCCAAAATCCGCAACCTATACGTTCTTAAAAACATCTACTACCCCAATTCAGTCCGTTGTATCCCTGCTTGATAGACAGGGTCTCTTCTCATCATCCCGTTCAATTTGGGTGTTTTCCTTCGTATATAAAAATTCCGTCCATTCATTGGCCGTCAGACGAACCCAATCGACATACATTTTCGCCGGCATCAAGGCGGTGATCTCATTGGGATCGGTTATCCCAACATAGTTCCATCCGCCCACAGCCAGGTTCAGAAGAATAAACATGGGCTTGTGATACTCTTCCAGATCAGCCCGCTCGCCGCCGCTGATATCAAATTCCCAAAAAGAAGTGTCATCCACGGACACCGCCATCAATTTCGGCGTCCACTCAAGCTTAAAAACATGATAGTCATCGTTGTCTGCTTTTTCAGTGAGCGCACTTTTGCTGTAATCTGCCGTTTTGCCGCCGCTCTCCCAATGCGCTGCAGCCGTAACTTTGCGGTTCACGGCTTCTTCTCTGATCGCTTCGGCGGAACCCATTTCCATAATATCCAACTCCCCGCACGCCGGCCAGCGAACCTGATCGATGGTGTTTCCCAGCAGCCAGAATGCCGCCCAGAGACCATTGGCCAGATCGGGGCATTTAATACGGGCTTCCAGTGTACCATACTTATAGGCCAAGGTACCTTTGGTGCTCAACCTCGCCGATGTAAATTGCTTTTCGCTATATTCTTCTTGCCGTGCCTCGATGACAAGATTGCCATTTTCAATGTAAGCATTCGCACCGCTGGCACCATCGATGCGGCTTGTATAATACTGAAGTTCGCCATTACCCCATCCGTGACCCCCAACTTCAGGTGTCCACAGGGTCGTGTCGAGGTTGGGGTCGCTGAAAGTGTCTTCCCAGATGACCCCTGCGGGTACCTGTGTTGACAGAAACAAAAAAACTATTATTATGGCGAATAATGATACCCTCATTAAAACCTTTCTGTATCTCGGACAAAAGCAATCCACCCTGACCCGCCACAGATTCGACATCCGGTGTCTTGGCAAAACACCCCTCGTACCGTATTAGAGTATAGCAGATTTGCCCACAAGAACCAAATAGTTCTTGACCAAAAATACAATTTTATTAATATAACAATCGGTTTCTTTTCAGTTTCGACTTTTCCAGCAAAAGGAAAAGAAAATGAAATACCATGCAATTCTGGCCATTTTTGTCTTGTTTGTATGCGCCCAACTTGGATGTCAATTCCACCCAAGCTAAGCCAATAACCCTGACCTCGCGATTGAATCAAAGATTGATGCCTATCTGGGGTCACTTGTAGCACAGGCGAAAGTAAGAAGTTATCAAGGAAATGACCTGTCCGCCCCGGATACCCCTCGCTGCCTGCCTAAAGCATTTCGCTGTTTATGGTGCATCGCAGGGCGGATACTCCGATTAGAGCGACGATGGAGTGGCGTGGGTAAATGGAGACACAAAAAGACCGCCCGTAGCGATGGTATGAGAGCGTCCTCTCAAACACTACGAGCGGCAGAAGGAGCTTTGTTATACATTGACTATACCCAATCGGTCTATCCGTGTCAATTGTTTTTGCATGTATGAGCGTGGGCCATAATCGCCGACTTGATACGCTCCGGCATTCCGCTTAACATCCCAAAAAATCCGCCTTTTCGGAAATGAAAATCGGTCGCATATTTTCGGAACCCTCGTAACAACTTGTAAGAAAAAGGGTTACAAAATGAAGGTGCTGGGACTCGAACCCAGGACCAACGGCTTAAAAGGCCGTTGCTCTACCAACTGAGCTACACCTCCGCTGCGAAAGGTTAAGAAAGTACCAATAAGCTTAGATTTTATCAAGAAAATTACGTAAAAACAGCGTATTTTTTTGGTATTTCAGCCGGTTTTGTAATCTACAGTAAAGTTGAAGCGAGTTCTTGTCGAGAAAACACATTGATTACAGTGAAAAAGAATTCATTCGAATACCGAACTGTTTTGGTATAAAATTAGTATTATAGCTATACGATTTACGATCATAATATTCTTTTTTGTGTTCCAATAAGCGGATTTAAACGGTGAAAATGGTACTTTTTTATACACATAAGAAACATATTGTCACACTTGCGCTGTTGGCTTGCCTTATCGGACTGTTCGCGTTCCGGCTTTCAACGGCTGCCGCTGAAGATAAGCCCGATCGCTCCGCAAAACCGGATACCCCGGACAGAAATGATCCCAATTCGTCCGAGACCGCTTCTGCTCCAGCCCCAACGGGTTCGCCGGACCCGAACGCCCCCGCTTCTGAAAACGACGATGACATTTTTGAACTGAATCCATCTTCTTTTGCTTTGATCAATAAGGCGTATGAAGGTATTTTTACGCCGGAGTTGGTGACCGACGACGGGCTTGTCAAATACAGTACCCTGAAGCGAAAACGCTATGACATCTTGGCTGCAAAGCGAGAATTAAAGCAACTGAACCCCGCGATCCTGATGAGTCTTTCGAGAGAAGACCGTATGGCGTTCTGGATCAACACCTACAATTTCTGTACAATTGAACTGATCCTGCGATATTATCCAATCCAGCCAAAGTGGTGGAATATCCTGTATCCGGACAACAGCATCATGCAAATTACCGGGGCCTGGGAGAAGGAATTTTTTGATATCCAGCGGGAAGAGTATAATCTGCGGGAAATCGAACAGAACTTTCTGTTGAAACGCTATAAAGACCCCCGCATTTGTTTTGCCCTGTCGAATGCCTCCATTGGCGGAGCAACCCTTCGAAATGAACCCTATCAGGCTGAACGCCTCAAAGAACAGTTGGAGGACCAGGTTAAAAGATATCTTGCCGCCAGCAAAGGAGTACGCTGGGACAAAGATAATAACATTCTCTATTTGTCAAATCTTTTTCAGGCATACAAAAATACTTTTCTGGCGTCAGAGTACGCCACGATTAAAAAATTCCGTGACCGCAAAGAAGAAGAGCGTACCTGGCTGAATTTCATCCTGCCCTACCTGTCCCAAGAGGACATTCGTTACCTTGAAACAGCCCCATTCAAAATCAGATTTATTGAAGTTGACTGGCATCTAAACGAGTCCCGATAGCCCCCGGGCCGTGAAGCCGCTTTTCCTTGGCTATCCCATTTTCCCAAAGATTATCTCTTGATTTGTACCCCCTTCTGCGGATATACTTCGCATTCCCATTAATTGTATCAGCTTGGTCAATAGGAGAGTAAAATGACAAAGATCAATAAAACAATGAATACCCGCTCCAACGGCAGAGGACACTTGTTCACGAGTGAATCCGTCACCATGGGACATCCCGACAAAGTTGCCGACCAGATATCCGATGCGGTTTTGGACGCGATGCTGTCCCATGACCCCAACAGCCGGGTCGCCTGCGAAACGCTGGTCACAACCGGGTTGGCAATGGTTGCCGGCGAAGTCACCACAACCGCTTATGTGGACATCCCCGGGATTATTCGAAAAACCATCAAAGGAATCGGATATACAGACCCGGCTATCGGCTTTGATTATGAGAATTGTGCCGTCATCACCACGCTCGACGAACAAAGCCCCGATATTTCACAAGGCGTTACCGAAGGAAAAGGGCTCCACCGCGAACAGGGCGCCGGTGACCAGGGGCTGATGTTTGGGTTCGCCTGCCGGGAAACGCCAGCCCTGATGCCAATGCCGATTTATTTAGCTCATAAACTGACCGACCAATTGGCCAAAGTACGGCAAAACGGAAAGCTGCCCTGGCTGCGGCCGGACGGAAAAAGTCAGGTCACCGTCGAATACGGCGAGAACGGAAAGCCCAAGCGGATTCATACCGTCGTGATTTCCACGCAGCACACGGCTGATGTGAAATACAAAACGATCAAAAAAGAAATCCTTGACCAGGTCATTATGCCGGTTCTTCCGAAGAAACTGATTGATAGAAAGATGATTGTTCATGTCAATCCTACGGGTAAATTTATCGTAGGCGGCCCCAAGGGTGACTGCGGCCTGACCGGACGAAAGATCATTGTCGATACCTACGGCGGACGCGGCAGTCACGGCGGCGGCGCGTTCAGCGGCAAGGATCCCTCCAAGGTGGACCGCAGTGCCAGCTATATGGCACGTTACATCGCCAAGAACATCGTCGCGGCAAGACTGGCCGATGCGTGCGAAGTGCAGCTTTCCTACGCCATTGGTGTCGCCAAGCCCATTTCGGTATTGGTGGATACAGAAGGTACAGCGAAAATCGATGAGACCATGATTGAAAAACTGATTATAGAGCTCTTCCCCTTGACACCCAAAGGAATTATCAATCATCTTAAATTAAAAAGGCCCATCTATCAGGAAACCGCCCGTAATGGGCACTTCGGCCGAAATCACCCCAATTTTACGTGGGAAAAAACCGACATGGTCCACAAACTCCGCAAAGCGGCCGGACTGCCCACAGCCCGGACAAAAAAGTAGTTGGATCAAATACGGAATCAATTAAAAAGCCCGGCATAAGGCCGGGCTTTTTTTATTGTTTCTTCGAAGGGGTTTTCGACTGTTGTGCCTCCAGCTGACGGGCCTTGTCCAAATAATCCTGAGCCTGATTCGGGTCGGCATTGTTCTTGTACGCCTGACCAATGGCCTTCAGAACTTCCACATCGTCCGGACTTCGCTCCAGGGCCGACTTGTACGCATCGATCGCTTCGGCATAACGCTTCATCCGGTCATAAATCTGCCCCAGGATCGTCCACGTTGCGACTTCCTGCGGACTGATCTGAACAAGCACTTTCTGTCGCTCAAGCGCCTCGCCCGGCTGATCCATCTTCATATACGCATAGGAAATCGCGGCCAATGCCTCGCGATTGTCGGGGGCCAGTTTTTCAAGCCGGACCACCTGATCCGCCGCTTTTTTGAAATCCCCCGTGCCGGCATACAGCCGCACGAGTTGGCATCGGCTCTTTAAGTGAGCCGTATCTTTTTTAAGAATCTCCTTGTATACCTCAGCCGCCTCCTTGCTGCGGTTGAGCGCCTCAAGCACAACAGCCTTGTTGAAATACGACGGGATGTTTTCCGGGTCCAGGTTGATCGCTTTATTATAATGTTCCAACGCTTTCTCGTAGCGGTTTTGATTCGCGTACAGAGCCCCCAAACCGTCCCAGGCACTGGCGTATTTCGGATCAAGGGCCAGGGCGCGTTTAAGAAACGTCTCCGCTTTTTTGAGATCATTGGTCTGTTGGTATAAGCTTCCTAACCGGATGACCGCTCCAAGGTGATTGGGTTTGGCGGCCAAAACGGATTCATAAGCGTCAACGGCCTTCAGCAGCTCGCCGCGTTTTTCTTGGACCACGCCCAGATCAAAAAATGCCTTGATCAGTGACGGGTCCGCCTCGGCCGCCAGTCGATAGTACCTGGCGGCTTCGTCAAGTCTGTCGGTATCCGAATAAAGCCGCCCTAAATTGTACAATGACCCGGCCGCCGTCGGATCCAGCTGAACCGCTTTTATCAGTTCGGCAATCGCACCTTCCTTGTCACCGGCCTTTTCCAGTTGAATCGCGAGGTTGTTCCTTGCTTTGATGTAGTCCGGTTTCAGCACGGTAGCCTGACGATATGCCGCGATCGCCTCTTCACGCTTGCCGCGCTGCCGGGACAGAATATAACCCAGCTGGAAATACGCCTTGGCCGATGCCGCCGATCGGTCATACCGTATAATCGAACGAAAAGCTTCCTCCGCTTGTTCTAACTCGCCCATTTTCAGGTGAATTACCCCCATATTATAGTGCGCCCGCGTATGCATCGGACTCAGTTCCAGCGCCTTGGTATAGGACGCCACGGCATCGGCGGACCGGCCCTGCAACGATCGGAGGACGCCCTGGTTGTAATAAAGGCGGGCGTTTTCGGTATCCAGTTCCAGCAGCTTGGTCAGCATCTGATCGGCATTCTGCAACTGATCGGATGCGATATAGGCGGACACAAGGGCATTGAGGGTTTCCTCGTTTTCAGGATCCTGACTATGCAGCCGCTCGAGCATCGACATCGCAGCGTCCAGATAGCCTTCATCCTTAAGCCGTGCGGCCTCCGAAAGCACCGGATCCACCGAGCCAGTCAATGTATCATCGCCCGCATCGATATACGCGTCATCAGCCAAGCCCGCTACAGGCCGCTGTGCCACCGCGGCCGGCGGTTGGGCGCCGTCGATCAGGATCGGGGATGGACGGACCTCAAAAACAACTTTGTATTCGAGGAAACAGAGTATCAAGACTATCGTCGTCAGCATGATCAGGGTAAACAAGATGTCGCTTTTCTTGTGAATCATTAATTTGCCTCCCACGGAATCCGGGGTATCAAACCTGAAGCATTGGCCAGCTGGATATTCAGACCGGGACGGGCGTTGACCTCGATCATCATCGGCCCCTGCCATCGGTCTATCACAATATCCACACCTAGGTATCCAAGACCGAAAATTTGCGAGCTTCGTACGGCCATTTCATGAATCTCTTTCCAGAAGGGAATCTGAATGCCGGCCAGCGGCTTATTTGTATCCGGGGTATGGCTCACCAGGCGGTTTTTGTAAACAGCCCCTGTCGTGATACCCGTCTTTAAATCGATACCCAGTCCCAACGCGCCTTGGTGCAGATTGGCCAGACCCTCGGACTCGGCGGTCGGCACCCGGGCCATGGCCATTACGGGAACCTGCCGGTATAAAATAATGCGAATATCCGGCAGCCCCCCAAACGAGATATCCGCGAACGTATCGTCGGCCACAATCAATTGTTCGATAAATCCCGAATCCGAGACTTTTTCGAGCGAAAAACATCCGGTCAGAATCCGATAAATGTGCGTGCGAAGCAGCTCGATGTCAACAGGTTTCCCGCCGGTCTGAAGGATTCTTTCAGAATTCCTTTTGACGACAAGAATCCCGCGTCCTCCGTAACCGCGTTCGGGCTTGATGACAAAACCGTCCAGTTTCTCGATGTCCGTCTGCAGGTACTGCAGATCGCGATATTGGTTATAAACGGCCAGCGTCGAGGGATGCGGAATCCGGCGTTCGGTCAACAGTTGCTTGCATAAAAGCTTGCTATCGGCACGGGGAAAATAGCGGCGGGGATTGAGCGGATACACACATGCCAGATTACGGGCATTAATGCCCAGCACGACGTTGTTAAGACTTCGAATCCCGTTCACAAATCGACGAATCATTTCTGGTGTTCCGAAATAAACTCTCTGAAGCGGACATATTCCAGCAGCCGCAGGCCCGGCCACCGGCCGATGATAAAGAACAGCGCAAGAACCAATAATATCGATTCCGGAAAGGCAAGGATAATGGCCCCCAGGACGTCTGAAGTCATCACCCCATAGGAAAAACACGCCACCAGCACCGTCATGATGCAAACCTTGATCGCGGCCGCCAGGCCGTCCTCTTCGGTCATCACCGAGAAACGCTCAATGGTCATGGAAATAATCACAAGCGGAAACAGGCTGACGCGGCTTGACAAAGTCAGTCCTTTGGCAACGCTCAGGATCGAAATTCCCAGCATGGTCAGCGATGTGACCGTCAGCATGATGCCCAGTCGCGGCGTCTGAAGCAGCTGAAAACGCTCTAGGAAAAGACGCACCAGGGTTCCGATGGCCAGGATCGCCAGGAACAGTATCACGCCCCACATCAGTCCGGTCCCATGAAAGGCCACCGCCAGCAGGGCCGGAGCAAAGACCCCAAACGTCAGCACGCCCAGGATATTGCGGGAAAAAGTCACCACCAGCGCGCCGATGGGGAACAGCAGGATGACCTTCAATATTTCAATCGGAAGATGAACCTGCTCGAACAGGCCCCAAAGGTTTAACAACCCGCTCAGGCCCGCCGTATCTTCCGGCGCGGCAAGAACCGATTCAGCCGTAAAGGTATAGCGGAAGTTCACATCCCGGCTGTGAGTCAGCAGCGGCAATTCACCATAATATAAAACCAGATAGCGCATCGGTTTTTCCGCAAAATAATCATTCAGCACACAAAACGGCACCCAGTGCCCCGCCACCCAGGCGTCAACCCAAAGATGCGTGGAGGTCCACACCCCGTCCTTGAGAATCAGTCCGCCGACCAGTCGCGCGGGAATCCCCGCATGCCGCAGCAATGCCGCGAACAACCGTGATTTACCCCCGCAGGATGCTTCGCCCAGACGCAAACAGGTCAGTGCATCCGTTGTGCCGGTAATTGTCACGGATTTAATGGAACGGTGACAATAATCGTAGGCCTTTTGGATAACGGCGGTGACATTGCCGCGCTGATTCGCCGGAACGATCACTTCAAAGAGGGTCGCGATCTCCTCTGAATCGGCCTGGATCGTTTCAGTCGGCAACAGGTAAGCCTGCACCTCGGCGGGGTAACTCTCAGGCAGCGTCAGCGACTCAGCCAGTTCATAGCGGACCTGGCTGGTTCGAACGGTACAGGCATACCCCAAGTTTTGCTGGCCGCTGACCTGCCGGCCTACCCACATGCCGTACCGGTAGCTCGAAGCGTTCTCAATGGAAAACAGAAAGTTTGACGATTTGAGCGTCTCGTCCCGAATAACCTGGCCGGCTGTTTCTATCGGCAGGGTCATCCGGACGGTAACATCCTCGCCGTGCCCCTGAAGTTGTGTATCGAACATGAAGCGATAATGCCGTTCCGGCAATAGAGCATTCATCTTCGAGCCAACGGTGGACAACCGCCAAAGAACGATGCCGAAACAACCGGCAACCAGCAGGATGATCATCAGTTTATCACGATACCGAAGCATTGCGTAATACCATCTCCATGTAATTACTCGGTAACTTCTGAGTACATAAAGTAAGAGCCTTTTCGATTCTCACAGGCAAAGCCGGAGGATTAACTATAGATTTAGTGTTTGAAATGGCGTTTTCCGGTAAAGACCATCGCGATGCCCAGTTCATCGGATTTGGCGATGACTTCATCGTCTTTCTTGGACCCGCCGGGCTGAACGATACACGCCACGCCTGCCTTGGCGGCGTTTTCGACATTGTCTGGGAATGGGAAGAATGCATCCGATCCCATCGCAGCCCCTTTGGCCATGTCGCCGGCCATCTTGAAGGAAATCAGCCCGGACTCGACGCGGTTCATCTGCCCGGCGCCGACACCGACCAGCTTTTTCCCGTTGACCAGCGTAATCGTATTACTCTTGACATGCTTGGCGGTCAGCCATGCGATCCGCAGGTCTTCCAGTTGTTCCGGGGTGGGCTTGAGCTTGGTCGGGAAAGTGAGTCCCTCCTTTTCCCATCCGACCAAATCCCGCTGCTGGAGCAGCATCCCGCCCACAATGCAACGGACGTCATATTCTGCAGAATCTCTCTTGGTGCGGTCAATCGGACCCGTTTCCAATAACCGAACCCGCTGGCCCCATGCTTTCAGTGTGCGAATGGTCTGGATGGCGTCTTTATCATACGACGGAGCGATAATGACTTCCGCGAAGAATCCCATGGCGCCGTGTGCCTTGCCGAACCGGGCATAGGATTCCATAATCACAGTCGCCAGTTCCTTATCCATATTACGGTTCAGTGCCACAATGCCGCCGAAAGCGCTCACCACGTCGCCCAGATACGCTTTTTCATAAGCCATGGCGATATCCTTATCAACCGCACACCCGCACGGATTCATGTGCTTGACCACCACAGCAGCCGGTTCATCGAATTCCTTACAGAGTTCAAACGCCGCGTTGGCATCCATCAGATTGTTGAAGCTGATGGGCGTGCCGCCTTCGAGCAGTTTCGCAGTGCCGACGCTGACTTCTTTACTGTCGGCCAATTTGTAAAATGCCCCCGCCTGATGGGGATTTTCGCCGTAACGTAACTCCTGTTCTTTAACCAACGCCAGAGAGACACGATTTGGAAACATATCGCCGGCCTGCGCGTTCAGATATTTGGAAATGGCCGCGTCATAGGAAGCCGTCAGAGAAAAGGCCGCCCGTGCCAGCTCTGTTCGGAGCTGCTGGCGGGTCGCTCCGTTGTTGTTCCTCATTTCCTCAATGACTTCGTCATACTGAGCGACATTGGTTACAATGGTTACGAACTTATTATTTTTCGCGGCGGAACGAACCATACTGGGGCCGCCGATATCGATATTTTCAATCGCCTCTTCGAGTGTGCATCCCGGCTTGGCAATCGTTTTTTCAAACGGATACAGATTCACACAGACCAGATCGATCGGCTCGATCCGGTGTTCTTTCATTGCCGCGGCGTGTTCAGCGTTATCCCGCAAGCCCAACAGCCCGCCATGAATCTTTGGATGCAGCGTCTTGACCCGGCCATTCATCATTTCGGGGAAATTCGTTACGGAGTCAACACTGACCACCTCAATGCCCGCCTCGGAAAGCGTTTTTGCCGTTCCACCGGTACTGATGATGGTAACTCCCATTGCCTCCAAAGCGGCCGCAAAGTCAACGATTCCATTCTTATCCGAGACACTAATCAACGCCCTTTGAATCTTTACATCCATTGCCTGCAATCCCTTATTCTATCGATTGATTATTTTACTGTTATACTCATCAGCCGCCCTTTATCGTCGGCCACATACATTGTCGAATCCGTGGTGTTCATCGCGTATTGCTGAACGCCGGCGAAGTTCACCGAGTACAGTTCCTTGCCCGTCCGGTTGTCCATCACCTTGATGATCCCCGGCGCCACAAATACAAAGGCCTTTTCGGGCGTCTCGCAAACCATGGCCTTCCCCAGCGGAACCTGCCATATCGCCTTGCCGGTCTGCTTATTGATTCCGTAAAGCCCGTTCAGTTCGTTATACAGGTAAATAACATCGCCGCCAACGGTGAAAGAATCCCGAATCGGGGCGCCCGAATGGAACGGCGCATTCCAAAGAAGCTTCCCCGCGAGACTCAACTTATAAAGCTTGGTGTCGAAACTTCCCACATAAACATCCCGGCCGTCCAGAACAAGCTGCCCTTTTATTTCTCCGGTCGTATCAAACTGCCAACGCTTTTCGGCTTTCGCGGGGTTCATCCCAACGACATTGCCGGCCTGTGTTGCAAATACGACAATTTCCTCTGTCGCCACAACAGAAATAATCGCTGAATCATTATCGGCGGTTGCCGTAAACTGCTGCCAGAAACCGTCCACGTTGATTGCATGAAGACGATTGTCAGAGCCGCTGATATAGATGAAATCTTTATTTCGCGCCAGTCCGCATTTGGCGCCGCTGCCGATTCGAGTGATTTTTTCCTTTATCACGAAGTCCCCAACCGCAGGATCAAACACCAGCATTTCACCGCCAACCACAAACCAATATTGATTGTCATAATAGAAGGGCTTTTGTACGGGCAGGCGGCTTGCGGTTAACTGTTTTGTAAATCGCGTCCAACCGCTTTGCCTGTCGATGCAGAACATCACATTGGTATCGGTCATGAGAAGTAAATCCGGGCCCAGGACAGCCATCCGGTCAATCTGCTCATGCTTTTTAAGCGGCAGGTTCATCTTCCAGTTATTTGTCCAACCCGCCTCTTGAATCAGTTCCGGCGAAACCAGGGGCAATCTGTTTTGAGCCATGTATCCGGATTTGGCGCCCGCCGCACCGGCCCACCCGAAAAGCACCGTCAGAAATATTAGAGAAATCAGCTTTTTCATGGTCTTAATCCTTATATCTCACACCTTCAGGACTCTTCTGATTCCAGTTTCACGTAATCAGCCAAGTCTACATCATTTTCATCTTCAAATGTTTTTAAGCGGCCTATCCGCTCAATATCATCTTTAATGCGATTGGCCAGCTTAAAAATATAGGGTTTCCCCTCCAGCCGATTCTGCAGATCTTCAAGCATCGGTTCCCATTGCCCGCCATAAAGTTGGGCTTTCAGAATGACCAGCATCCGATGCGGTTCATCGAGGCCGCGGACAAAGGAGTCCACGACCGAATTCGCAATCATTCCTTTGTTTTTTTCGCCGTCCTGCGTCATGCCTGCCTTATCAAAAACCAGATGAAGTCATTGTAGCTGATATTCGGCTTTTTTTCAAATGCTTTCTTTAGCCGCTTGTGCCGGGGGCTCCAACAGAAGCCAATTCCGCCATATGCACGATAAACTTGGCCTTTTTGATGTCAATTGCCTCCTGCTGCGTACGGATATATTCCTGTCCCGCAACAACGCTGTGGGCATGTGAGACCATGGCCTCGACCGTTTCGGAATCCTTGCCTTCAAAGGTGATGACATCATATGCCAAAACGGTCATATGGTTTTCGCTGACACGGGCAAAACCGCCATTGATAACAAAAAATGCATCGGACCTGTCCGGAATTTCACGCACCTGCATGATACCAAACCCCACTTTCGACAATAGCGGGCAATGGTTTCGTAAAACCCCCAGCTGGCCGTCATGGGCCGGCAAGACCACCGAACCGCATCGGCAATCCAGCAACTTGGCCTTTGGCGTTAATAATACGACTCGAAATTTACCGTATGAAATTCCAACCATAATTACTTCTTCTGTGCCTTTTCCTGGGCCTCTTCAACAGTTCCAATATACATAAAGTTCTGCTCCGGCAGATGGTCCCATTTGCCTTCGCAGATTTCGCGGCAGCTTCGTACCGTATCAGCCACGGGGCAGTATTTGCCTTCCATGCCGGTAAACTGCATGGTCACGATAAACGGCTGCGAGAAGAACCGTTCCAGCCGACGGGCACGGCCGACAATCTGGCGGTCCTCCCGGCTCAGTTCATCAATACCGAGAATCGCGATAATATCCTGCAAGCTGTGATAGCGCTGAAGAAATTCAAACACGCGCTGGGCCACATCGTAATGTTCCTGCCCCACCACATTCACGTCCAGGATACGCGAAGAACTTTCCAGCGGATCGACTGCCGGATAAATGCCTTTTTCCGTGATCTTTCGGGACAGCACCACGGATGAATCCAGGTGGGTAAACGTTGTCGCAGGGGCCGGATCCGTCAAGTCATCGGCCGGTACGTAAACCGCCTGCACCGAGGTAATTGCGCCGGATACGGTAGAGGCAATGCGTTCCTGAAGCTGCCCCATCTCGCTGGCCAGCGTCGGCTGATAGCCCACGGCACTGGGAATGCGTCCCAACAAGGCCGATACCTCCGAACCGGCCTGTGAAAAACGGAAGATATTGTCAATGAACAGCAGTGTTTCGCCGCCCATTTCGCACAGCGCCTCGGCCATGGTCAGTCCGGTCAGGGCGACACGAAGACGCGCTCCCGGGGGCTCATTCATCTGCCCAAAGACCAGACAGGTATTGTCCAGCACCGTCGCGTCTGTATTTCCGATGTGGGTTTCCTTCATTTCCAGCCAGAGGTCGTTTCCCTCGCGGGTTCGCTCACCCACGCCGGCAAAGACGGAATACCCTCCGTGCTGGGTGGCAATGCGTGCGATTAACTCCTGAATCAAAACGGTTTTCCCGACGCCGGCCCCGCCGAACAGGCCGGTTTTGCCGCCCTTAACAAACGGACAGAGCAGGTCCACAACCTTGATGCCGGTTTCAAACATCTCCGATTGGGCGGTCAAACTGGTGAACTTCGGGGACTTGTGATGAATCGATCTTTTTTCTTTAACTTCGATTTCCGGGCCGCCGTCAACAACCTTGCCAAGCAGATTAAAGACCCGTCCCAGCGTTTCTTTGCCCACCGGCACCTGCAGCGGAGAACCGGTATCGACAACCTCCATCCCCCGCCGCATTCCGATCGTGCTGCCCAGCGCCACCGCACGGACACGGCCGCCGCCCAAATGCTGTTGGACCTCGCCAACCACATCGATGACGCCGCCCTCAAATTCGCTTTTAATTTCCAACGCGTTATAGATGCTGGGAATCTGCGTCACAAATTCCGCTTCAAACGTACTTCCAACAATCTGTGTGATTCGTCCACGATTCATTGTTTTTCCACTCATGCTTTACCTATAAAGACTCGTTATTTCGCGGCTTCGACACCGCTGACAATATCCAGTAACTCCACCGTGATCTGACCTTGTCGGGCACGGTTATAATCCTTGGTTAATTCCTTGATCATATCGTCTGCGTTATCGGATGCATTCCGCATACAGACCACCCGTGACAGATGCTCGCTGACCGCCGCTTCCAAGAAACAACCGGAAACAGACGTCCGAATGATCATTTCTGCCAATGTTTCAAAGATATCTTCCGCCGACGGGCTTAATTCAAAATCCTCAAATGCCAGTTCCCACGGCCAGATCACCGTGGCCCGTGTCGTCAGGTCATCGATCAAATCGACCACCGGCAAAACGGTCAATGTCTGGGCCTTTTGGCTGGCCGGAGAGAAAAACCGGTTATACACAATTCCCAAGCGGTCAATCCGGCCGCTCAGATACTCTTTGGTAAAAAAATCGCCGATTTCATTGGCCTGCTCAGCGGTCGGGACTTCGGAAAAATTTTCATACACATGCGCCGGCTTAATGCGAAGATGTTCAAGGTAGCCCAAAACCTTTTTGCCCTTGGCGTAAATCTTCAATTCCCGGCCGAACCGCTTTGCCATCCGGACGTGGGTGTCGATTTGACGGAAGATTTCATTATTATAAGCTCCGCACAGACCGCGATCCGAACCGATGGCAATGAGTGCGTTGGTATTGGATCGTATTTTCGGCTCCTCCAGTAGCGGATGCTCTACTTTGCTTTGGGCCGTGACCATCAGATAGGCCAATTGCGCCAGCATATCATAGAACGCCAGCCCTTCGGCCCACTGATTATAATACTGGCGATAGCGCACCGAGCTGATGGTCTCCATGGTACTGGTGACCTTGCTGATGTTGGCCGCCGCGTTTCGGCGTAACAGAATGTTTCGTGTATTCGCCATAAAATTATTTCAAAATGTAAATGCTAAAAGTCAAAATTGAGGTGTCGGCTGCGCCGACTGCTATTTTATTATTCAGTCCGCCGAAGGCGGTTCCTTAATTTTACATTTTGGATTTTAACTTTTAACTTTTTGCAGCTATGCGCCGAATGAGAACCTGTAAATCGTTTTATAGGCCTCGACGGCATCTTTGAGGCCCGACATCAGATTCTCGTCAATGTCACCAATCTGTTCAATCATCTCAAGATACTCCGGCGCTTCCAGTTCCATCCACGAAACCAGTTCATCCATAAAGTGATTCACACGATGCACATCAATGTCATCCAATACTCCGGCAGATCCGGCAAGAATACTGATGACTTCCTGCGCGACACTCATGGGAGCAAACTGCTTTTGCTTGAGGATTTCCACCATCCGGTAGCCACGGTCAAGCTGTTTCTGGGCCGCTTCATCCAGTTCCGTGCCCAAACGGGCGAAGTCCTGCAGTTCACGAAACGCCGCCAAATCCAGACGCAATTTAGGAGCCACCTTTTTCATCGCCTTGGGCTGGGCATTGCCGCCGACACGGCTGACACTAATGCCCACATCGATCGCCGGCCTGACACCGGCCAAAAACAGGGACCGCTGCAGATAAATCTGGCCGTCCGTGATCGAAATGATATTGGTCGGGATATAAGCCGAGACCTGACCTTCCAAGGTCTCGATAATCGGCAGCGAGGTCAACGACCCGCCGCCGCGTTCATCGCTGAGCTTGGACGCCCGCTCCAGCAGGCGACTGTGCAGATAGAAAATATCACCCGGATAGGCCTCGCGTCCCGGCGGACGCCGCAGCAGCAAACTCAACTCACGATAGGCGATGGCGTGCTTGCTGAGGTCATCATAGACGCACAATGCGTGACCTTTTTTATCATACATGAAATACTCGCCGATAGCTGTGCCCGCATACGGCGCGATAAATTGCATCGCAGAGCTTTCCGAAGCCCCCGCCATCACAACAATCGTATGCTCCATCGCGCCGTGGGCTTCCAGCGTCGCCACGACCTCGGCGACCGTCGACTCTTTCTGCCCGATGGCAACATAGATACAGACGACATCTTTGCCTTTCTGGTTGATGATGGTATCCAGCGCGATCGCGGTCTTGCCGGTTTTACGGTCTCCGATGATTAATTCACGCTGGCCCCGGCCAATCGGGACCATCGCGTCAACGCTTTTAAGGCCCGTTGCCAGCGGCTCTTTGACCGGCTGGCGTTCAGCGATCCCCGGCGCGGCAAATTCGACAAACCGGGTCTGCTCGGACTGAATCACACCTTTGCCATCAATCGGCTCACAGAGGGCATTGACTACGCGGCCCAGCAACGCCTCGCCAACAGGAACTGAAAGCACCTTGCCGGTTCCGCGGACCCCGGCCCCTTCCCGGACCTTGGTATAGTCGCCGTAGATCACCGCGCCAACCGAGTCTTCATCCAAGTTAAACACCTCACCGACCACGCCGCCGTCAAACTCCAGCATCTCGCCGGCCATCGCGTTGTCCAAACCATACACACGGGTGATGCCATCGCCGACTTCCAACACTGTGCCGACTTTGGCAACATCGGCCTGTGTTTTATATCGCCTGACCTCTTCTTTGATCAGACCGCTGATTTCGTTAACATCAAATTTCATAGCTTTTCAACTCGGTCATTTTGTATTTGGGTTTTTGATATTTAATTTTTCCTTGGAGCGTATCATGATCGCATCAACGGTACGGCTCAGAATCGTGCGAACGGAATTGTCCACCATCAGATCGCCTTTCTTGATAATGATCCCACCCAGTATTTCCGGATCAATGTTTACGGAAAGTCTGATCTCGGCGTTCAGGGCATCGCGGATATCGGCTTTAATCTTTTCGGCCTGCTCATCGGTCGGTTCTTTCGCCAGTGTCACCTCGATACGGTGCAGGTTTTTCCGTTCATCCATCAAAACCTGATACCGATCGCCGATTCCGTACACAAAATTCATACGATTACGTTTGGCGAGCACGCACAGAAAATCCAGCGTCAGGTCATTGATGCGTCCTTTGAAAACCCGGCGAATCATCTTTGCCTTTTCGTTTTCCTTGACCTGCCCCAAAGTCAGCAGCGACAAAAATTCGGGCTCCTCTTTCATGACCTCCGCAACGGCATCGAGATCATCCATGACCTGTTCGACCAGGCCGGCATCTTCGGCCAGTTCAAACATCACGTCACTGTAAATCTCGTGAATAATATGTCGTGCATTTCGTGCCATCGCTGATTATTCCGGTTTCTGACCCTTAAGCCGGGCGATCGCCTCGTCAATCAGTTTCTGATTGTCCGCATCATCCAGCGTCTTGCCAAAGATCTCCTCGCCCAGCCGGCGAACAATATCCCCGGCCTGGGTCCAAAGACCGTCTTCGGCATCGATGCGTTCCCGCTCAAGCTCAGCATCTGCCCGAAGTTTCATCTGCTCAATGTCTTTCTGGTTCTGCCGGATCACATCTTTGGCCTGCTTTTCCGCTTCTTTGGTGCGGACGGAAATAATATCCCGTCCCTGCCGTTCGGCATCGGCCAGCTTGGCGCCGTATTCTTCGAGTACTTTTTTGGCTTCAGCACGGGTCTTTTCCGCATCGCTGATCTGCTTTTCGATGTATTCCTGCCGGCCCGTCAGTCCCGCCAGAAGCGGCTTCCAGGCGAACTTCCACAGCACCACCAGCAATACAAAAAACCACACCAGCGTCCAAATCGCCTCGCCGTAGTACCCCTCAAAGACACTGGGCGTACTTTCCTCGGTCGCCATCTCTTTGGACGCCAAGACCGGCAGCGCCACAAAGAAAATAATCCACAGAACCGCTGTTTTTCCGCGTATTCTCATTCGCTTATTCACCTCTGAATGGTTTTTATCCCAAGACGGCCAGCAGACAGATAATCAACGCGAACAGCGTCACACCCTCAATCAACGCCGCGGCAATGATCATCGTCGTAAAGATTCGGTTTCCGGCTTCCGGTTGGCGGGCAATGGCTTCGACCGCGCTGCCGGCCAACTGGCCGATGCCGCGTGCCGACCCCATCACGATCAAACCCGTTCCTAATAAACCACCCAAAAGACCAAATGCCTTGTCGTCTACAATGATTTCCGCCAACATCATTGGGGCGATACTCATTAATTCCAACATACGCTAATACCTCCAAAATAGTAAATCAGGTTAATGTCCTTTAACTAAAAACTACGAACTATGAACTATGAACTATGAACTATTAGTGTTCTTCGCTGACAGCAAACATAATAAAAATCGCCGTCAAAAACACGAAAATATACGCCTGCAGAAACGCCACGAATATCTCCAGTAAACTCATCAGGGTTGTGGCCATAATTGATGCCGACGCAACCATGTAATTCTTAAACATAATAATGAAACCCAGCAAAACACCCAGCAGGATATGTCCCGCTAAGATATTGGCAAACAATCGAATCGCCAACGAAAACAGCCGCACAAAGGAACTGAGCAGCTCCATGACGAACATAAACGGCATAATCAGCCATGGCACTTTCGGCGACAGCGTCGCCAGATATTTTCCAAGCCCTTTTTCGCGAATTCCGGCCGCGTGAAACAAAAAGAACGCAATGGTTGCCAATGTCCCCGTTACATAGATATTCGCAGTGGCCGCCCCACCCCAATGCTGGTTTTGGCCAAATGGCAAAAGCCAAACAATCTGAGCCAGCGGCGTCAGTCCCAGCAGGTTCATTGTCAGAATAAAGAAAAACAGTGTCCAAAGCACCCCGATATAGCGGTCCGTGTGGTCCTTCAGCATCGGACGGGCCATGTCTTCACGTAAATAGACACAAATTGTTTCGATCGCATTCTTAAAGCCACGAGGAATAAGGGCCTTCTGACGAATCACCAGCGGCAACACAATCATCAGCACAATCGACGCCAGTGCAATCATAAACATGTGATTGGTAAACGCAAAGGTCCAGGAACCAATAGTAAACTCATGAATCGGCCGGCTGACCACTTCTTCAAGCGGGTTTTCGATGCCTGCTAATAATATCCCAAATGTTCCCATGAACCACTGTTTCCTGATCGCCGTCTTTGTTTACTTTTGTATTTCGCAAGATCCAGAGTGCCAGCCATGTATCAAGGGCCAATAACGCCACATAAAATAACCCCAAAAAGCCGACAAATTTTGTCCGCAGTATGTCTGTAAAAAGAATAATTATAACCGCACCGAGGAATCCAATCAACAGTCGAATTGTGCTGGACAGAAAAACACTGATAAGAACCCAAAACAAGTCTTTACCCCATGCTTTATAAATTGGGATCAGCCCGAGGAATGCTGCAAGAAATGAAATTGCCATCGCCGAAAGGCAGGCAGTTTGGGCTGATTTTCCGCCCGTTTCGCTCAGGCGATAGATAAAGAGACTTCCAATCACCAAAAATACCATCCAACCGGAAAACTTGGCGTATGGAAACCGGATTTCCGCCTCACGTCGCCTGCGGGGGGGACAGACTGATTCACGATTCTTCACGCCGGTCACGGTCTTCCTCTGCCTTCCGCTGTTCTTCCTCGTCCTTTCTGGCTCGCTTGAGCATGGTATAAATCATGAAACCGAAACCGATGAAAAAGAACAGGATCATCCATCCCGGAGAAGTGCCTTCTTTTTTGTCCAGGAAATAGCCGATCAGGCAAAATATCCCGATCACCAGGCAAAACTCGATGCCTACCCCCATCCATCGCATCGCTCCGCGATAGTAGTCCGTATTGGCAAACCTTTTTTTTCGGTTGTCCACTCCGACAGACCTTTCAAACCAAGTCCATTTTGGCTGACCTTTAAGATTTTGCCTGGTCGAGAATGAGATTCTTGACCTGTTCGCTCGGCAGATTCAATGCACCATAAGCACCGGCCGCGGCAGCACGCAGGTCCGGATCGGCTTCGGTCAAACTGACCAAGGCGTAGATGGCTTCGATCTGCTCGGTCAATAATAAGCTCGCATTGATTTTCGCTGATAACGCCAGTGAGCCGAACGCCGAGATCCGAACCGTATTATCGTTCTGATCGGCCATGGCCATAGCCGCGATTGCCCGCTGTGCATCCGGGCTTTGCAGATAAGCCAGCACCTGTGCCGCCAATACCCGCAACTGGGGATCGGATTCCTGAGTCACTTTAATCAAGGCAGGTATCGCCACGGACAAATCCACAATCCTGTTTCGCACCAATGCCAGCTTATACATCGCCTGAACCGCACGCAGCGCATAGACCTGTGCTGCTTCAGAGCCGATTTCGTCAATATCCTGCCCGAGAACCGCTTCAGCAAGATTTTCAACAATCAGGGCACTGCCGATAAAATCATTCACCGGATTGGCTTCGGCAAACGCAATGGCCGCACTGTAGCGAACCTTGCGATCCGGAAAGCTCAGCGATTTTGCCAACGGCTGTTCGGTTCCGAGCCGGTACAACAGGGACTTTTCGCCGGCGTTGACAGCCATGGCCTCCACAACGCCTAAGGCAACATAGGCATCGTTGTCTTTAATCGCCCGTTCCAGTGCCTGATGCAGGTATTCAGGCCCTGCCGTCGTCGCATACGTCATCGCATCGGCGTGGCCGGCCCCGAAGTATTGCGGCATGGGCACATCCACCGATTCGGCTCGGAAAAAGGCAGCAATCCACAATCCAATTGCCTTTCCGACCGAGGCATCCGCTTTGAGAGTCCATTCGCAGGACCGCATCGCAATCAATTCGTCAAAATAATCCTTGTTCACTTCCTCCCGGACCAGGAACCCCTTCTCCGCATCCCAGAACCAGACATTGGCAAAATCAAATTCAGCCGCAGTCGCCAGAGAGTCATCCTGATTATAGTAGTTCTCTCCGAGTCGGAAGAACAACTCCGCAGCAGGCACCTGAAGGGCTTTGGCATCAATCCGTTCAATCGCACTGACGGCCTGGGCCTTGAGTCCCTCTGAGTCGCTTTTTTCGATGATATATTTCAGGTACGGCAGCGGTTCATAGTAACCGATTTTGCCGAGTGCCCGGACGACTTCAACCTTCACTGCAACATCGTCCATCTGCAGAGCCGCGGTCAACGGGCGAATCGCCGGACGGCCGATCTTAGGCAAGGCATCGGTAATATAGGCCATCTCGTTTTTGCGATCGGGATCGGCAATCGCCGCCAGCATTTGCGGAATCGCATACTCGCCGGCGTCCCTGAGTCGCTGTTCGGCCCTAATACGTCCCTGAATCGTCGTACTGAGCCGACTGATTTCCTGAGCAATAATCTTCGGGTCCGTTCGGCGGATGTATCGTCCCTGATCGATCAGATCGAGGATTTTGCCGCTGACCTCGCGCAACTCATCGCTGTCGGCATTCATTTTCAGCAATAAACGGCTCCCTTCCGGGTTGGCCTCTGACAAATCCAGCAATAATGTGGGGTCCGGCTGGCTGTCAATAATCTGTTCGGCATAGCTCTTGGCCAGCTCAAAGCGGCCAATCGCGGTGTAATGCAGAAAATCGTTCCAGTTGCTTTCCAGACTGGCAGCATGCAGCGTTGAACCAATAAGCAACCCCGCCAATAGTACCCATACCAAGGAATGTTTGTCTCTCATCGATAATCTCCAAAAAATAAGTCCGACCATACCCTGCAAATACAGTCTAAGTCTATACCGGAAAAACGGTTACGTCGATAGATATAAACAGACCGAATGCGTCTTTTCTATTATAAAGATTCAAGTGGCTCTGTCAATGAAAAAGCTCTATAAAGCCCTTTAAGGCCTCGATTCACGCGGTTTTGAGCGAAAAATCAGGAATAACCGTACAGGTGGTTTTCCTTTATATACTGCAAAACCCCCGCCGGCAATGCATCGGTCCCGATCATGCCGGCGGCTAATTGGCTGCGGATGGCCGTACTATCGAGGTCAATCCGGGGCGTTTGGACAATATCATTCTTCAGACGGTCGATAATGCCCTCCGGAAAGACCCCCTTAAACTGGCCGAAGTCCGGCGGAGGGTATCCCGCACGAACCATGACACTGACACGGCAGAGTTCCAGCAACTCGTTGACACGATGCCACCGGTCAAAACTCGATAACTGGTCAGCGCCGACCAGCCAGTGCAAAACAGCATCGCCGCCAAAGTGTTCCCTGAAATAATAAATCGTGTCCAGTGTATAGCTGGGTTGGGAGCGCATCAACTCGCAATCACTGACACAAAAATCGTCAATGCCTTCAATCGCTTTGCGAATCATCGCAAGACGATACCGCCCGGCAACGGGCGGGTCTGTCTTATGCGGGCTTCGATGCGCCGGGATAAAGATCAGCTTTCCGGCACCCAGAGCTTCGAGTGCATGGCGCGCCACACACACATGCCCGGCATGGATGGGATCGAACGAACCGCCAAACAAGATGATTTTTTTGAATGTGCTCATGTGCCACACTTCACCAAAAACCGTTGAAAACCTTGTCAATAATTCTACTATGCAAGTTTTTTTTTACAAATAATTAATTTTTTTTATTTTTTTTTCGCGCCCCGGCTATTGTTCAACCTGAACAATTTTATGAGTCGATGCCGCCCTTTTGAAACATCGAAATAATGTATTGTTTTTGTCAGTTGCCATATTTTTAACTCAAACGGCCCTTAGAATGCAATTTTTGATTTTCCGTTTTTAAGACCCCGCGGACTGAATCCAAAAACATCGCGGCAAAAACATCGAAGATACGCAATCGCAAGAACTCCCCACACGCTTCTCCGGCTTGTCAACGCCAATTTTAATCAAGCATAACGTGTTTTTTTGTCGATAAACGTGTATAATAGTTTGCAATGGAATGTAAACCTAAGGAAATGATCGAAAGGAGGTGATTACAACATGGCTAAGAAAAAAGCAGCTAAGAAGAAAGTTGCTAAGAAGAAAGTAGCAAAGAAGAAAGTAGCAAAGAAGAAAGTAGCAAAGAAGAAAGCCACCAAAAAGAAAGCCACCAAAAAGAAATAGCGGTGCGAGTTTCGACTCCACTTAAGTGGCAGCAAACGGGAGGCCTCTCATCCACATCGAGGCCTTCCTTTTTTATTTTCAACGCCCCCTACCTCCTCCTTGGTTTTTCGTCCGCCTATGGCTTGTTCAGTACGCTTTTGGTCCGAAGAATATGGTAATAGTGCTGAGCAAAACGGTGTGCCTCATCCCGTACATATTGAATGAGCTTTCGAGTTGGGTCATGGGGAGGCAGTTTGAGCGGTTTTTCCTGTCCGTGGATATAAATAATCTCTTCCTTCTTGGCAATCGAGGCCAGCCGCGGCATTGAATTGCCAGCCCCCATTTCCGAAAACGCTTCCTCCGCTGAATGCAACTGTCCGATACCCCCATCAATCAGCACCAGGTCCGGCCAGAGTTCTTCGCCCGCCAAGGTGCGTTTATAACGGCGGGCCACAACCTCCTTTAAGCTGGCATAATCATCCACGCCCTTGACCGTTTTAACCTTGAACCGGCGATACCCGTCCTTAAAAGGCCTTCCATCAATAAACTGAACCATTGAACCCACCGTTTCACGGCCGGACAGATGAGCAATGTCGAAGCCCTCTATAATGCGTATGGGCTGGTCGGTTTTCAAAATCGTTTGCAGCCTGCTGAGCGCATCGGCAGGATCGGCGGCAAACACCTCTGGCTGGACATTGCCGGTAACCGTGCCGCGTTTGTCCAGGTTTTCGATCAGCCGAATCCGGTCGCGATACATCGCCGCCTGTTCAAAATCCATCCGCTCAGAGGCCTCGTCCATCTGTTTTTTCAGCCGCCGCAGTACCGTAGAACGCTTGGACTGAAGAAATCGGATCAGGTCCCGGATTTGGGCGTTGTAGTCCCCTTTGGAAACTCGATCGGCACACGGTGCGGTACATTGCTTAATGTTGTGCAGAATACAGGGACGAAAGAACCGCCGTTTTTCATCGTTTACAGAAATTTCCAGATTGCAGGTTCGAAAACGATAGATTTTCTGAAGCACTACCAACACCTGCCGCAATTCCTTGACATTGGTAAAAGGCCCGAACAGCCGATTTTTGCTGTCTTGAGGATTACGTGTGATATAGACCCCGGGAAATTCCTGCCGGGTTGTGATTTCCAGATAGGGAAACGTCTTGGCATCCTTCAGGTCGGAGTTGTACGGCGGATGGATGTCCTTGATGAGCCGGGCCTCCTGCAGGATCGCGTCCACCTCGCTTTCGGTTTGCAGGTATTCTACAGCAGCAGTCCTGTTCACCATCTCCACGATCCACGGCCCGCGGCTTTCGGCCAGATTGGCCCCGGGCTGAAAATAGCTGGCAACGCGGCTGCGCAGATTTTTGGCCTTGCCGATATACAGTACCTTATCGTCGGCATCCTTCATGAAATACAGTCCCGAAGCGGCAGGAAAAACGCGAATCGTTTCCCGAATGGCCTCCAGCGTCTTTTTGGAAATCCGTTTTGCCATGGCAGGTATTATACCAAAATTACATCCGGAAAACAAAAAGATAGGTGCGGAGCCCGTTGCACAAGATTTCGACCGAAATATAACAATTTCAATGCTCAAAAGTGCTTATGTCACAACACTTTGATGCTCGGCTGACTTTTGGAACCCTACGGGGTCATTTGTGGGCAATTTTTGGTGGAATGTAAAAGACCGGAAATGCCTGCTAAGGTGCCCCTAACTCTCGGACACAGAAAGAGTTAGGCACTTGTTGGCAGGTGCTGTCAGGCGCAAGCAAAAAGCGGGCGATCGGAATCGAACCGACATGACCAGCTTGGAAGGCTGGGGCTTTACCATTAAGCTACGCCCGCAAGTGATTTTCTCGAAGACAGTTACAAAAAAAACAAAAGGAATCTATCGCCGAAAAAGGGCCCTTTTGCTTTTTTAATTTTTGTTCCCGCCGACAAACCATCGAACAGTATGACAACGGAGCGAAGATTATAATCAGGAAAAAATAACATGACAAGGATAAATTCCTACAATGTCCTGTTTTTCTGTTCCCTTCGCGGGGGTCAGAAGCCATGAGCAAGGCCCTGAAAAAACGCGGCTTCAAATTCGTCGGCTCGACAATCTGCTATGCTTTCATGCCGTCGGTTGGACTGGTCAACGGCCCTCTGAACCACTGCTTCCGTTACCCCCGTTGCGGGCGAGAAAACTTTTTGGTATTTTATACGTACACCTCTTGTCCCTGAGTTTTTCAAATCCGTGCTTGTCCCGGACCGGGACTTTCGTTACAATCAGTCGCAAATGTATACAAACATTGTCCATATTGAAAAGTAAGGAGCACAGGATGAAACGAACCGCTTTATTTGGAATTTTATTATTCATCTCTTTTTATTCACTCTGTGCCGGACAGGGAAATAAGGTTAAACCTGAACTGGACCCCGGGAAACTTTTTGACTATCAGCAGATTACGCTGGACAATGGGATGAAAGTGATCACCATGGAGGATTTTTCCTGTCCCATCGTGGAGGTTCAAGTGTGGTACGGGGTCGGGTCCAAGGACGAAAAGCCCGACCGACAGGGCTATGCTCATATTTTCGAGCACATGATGTTTAAGGGGACCGACCGTGTCAGCGAAAAAGACCACTTCAATCTGCTCCGAAAGGTCGGCGGCACCTGCAACGCCTACACCAGTTTTGACCAGACAGTGTATTACGAAACGCTGCCCGCTGACGAGATCGACCTTGCACTGTGGCTGGAGGCCGAACGGATGAGTTTCCTGAAGATCGATCAAAATGCCTTTGATACAGAGCGAAGGGTTGTCGAGGAAGAGTTACGCATGCGGGAAAACCAGCCGTACGGCAATGTGTTCAAAAAAATGGCAGCGGTCATATTCGCGGACGAGCCCTACCGCTGGACACCGATCGGCAAACTGGCTGACCTACGGGCGACCAGTGTGTCCGACCTTCGCCAATTCTGGATTGACCATTACGTCCCGAATAACGCAACATTGATTATTGTAGGCGCGATCCAGCACGAAAAGGCACAAAAACTCGCGAAGCAATACTTCGGCTGGATTCCGGCGGAACCGGAGCCCAAAAAAATCACATTTAAAGAACCGCAACCAACCGAGCCTAAAAAAGTGGTTATCGACGACGAGAACGCCCCGGCAGGACAAGTGGTATTGGCATGGCGGACCGTCTCAACGGGGCAGCGTGACGAAACGGTACTGGATCTTCTTTCTGAAATTCTCGGAAGCGGCCACAGCAGCCGCTTATACCGGACGCTGGTGGCCGATACCCAGATTGCGGTCGATGCAAGTACCTGGACGTACAATCTGCAACTGGAGGGAATTTTCGTTGCAGAAGCCACCTTGCCCCCGAACTCCGAGGATTATGACGGTGCGGTTAAAGCCCTGACCGAACAGATTCGCAAAATTCAAGCCGAAGGAATTTTGGACAAAGAGCTTGAAAAAGCACGTAATCAGCTCACAAAACGACTGGTTACGATGAATCTTTCCATTGAAAGCAAGGCCCGTATGCTTGGAGCCGCAGCGGTGTCGATGGGCGACATAAGCAAGGTTAATACGCGAATAGAGGAGATTCACTCGGTCACAAAAGAGGATATACAGCGGGCCGCAAATCAGTATGTGGACATGAATCGTGTCTTTCAATTTACCATCAGGCAAAATACCGGCATGCAGAATGCACGCAAGGATGATGAAGAGGCCGCCATCACAGCCGAGCCGGAACGCCAGGCCCCTGCCCCCGGCAGGCCGGGCGTGAAGCGACCTAAAAATTTTCCCGAAACCGCGCCCCTCACCAAAGAATCAGAAGCGTCATTTGACCTGAAATATGAACAGGCCAAACTTTCCAACGGGCTGCAGGTTCTGGTGATACCCAATCATGAAGTTCCGTTTGTTTCAGTGACGCTTGGATTGACCAACGGGGCCTGGACCGACACCAAGCCCGGTACTGCCGCAATGACGCTGTCCATGCTGACCCGCGGGACCGCCAAACACAACGAAGCCCAATTAGCCGAGGAACTGGAGCAGTATGCGATTTCACTGGGTGGATCGGCAGATATCGACACCGCGACAGTGAGCATGAACTGTACGACCGAACAATTGGACCGCGGGATGGGTCTGCTGGCCGAAGTTGTCAAGGAGCCGGCCTTCCCCAAAGAAGAATTCCACAAGCTCTTGCAGCAGAAGATTACAGACCTGAATATCAAGGAGCAGGACCCCCGTTATCTGGCCGACAAATACCTGGATAAAGTTCTGTTCGGTCAGCATCCTTATGCCAGAACAGCGGATGGAACGGTTGAAGATCTGAAACAATTGAGCATCAGGGACTTAAGAGAATGGTGGATCCGCTTCGGGCACCCTGAAAAAGCAACGCTGATTTTTGCGGGAGACATTACAAAGCAAAAAGCTGTCGAGCTGGCCAAACAGTATCTCGGCGATTGGAATATTGCCACGCCGACGCCGATGATGAAACTGGTAGCCGTCCCGGATCCCAAGCCCACGACGGTTTATATTGTCAATCGCCCCGGCAGTGCGCAAGCACAGATTAAGGTGGGACAATTAGGTATGACCCGCCGGCAGCAACCGGATTATTTTGTCAGTTTGCTGGTCAGTACCTATTTCGGCGGTTCGTTTTACAGCCGGCTCAGTGATAATATCCGCGTGAAACGCGGCCTGAGTTATGACGCCCGGGGCGGCTATCGTGCCCAGAATCTGGCCGGCACCTTTGCAGTCTCTACATTCACGAAAAACGAAACCGTCGCTGAAACGATTAACGTGATTATTGACCAGGTCGCTGAACTTCGAACAGTTGAGCCAACCGACAGCGAGTTGAATGACACCCGCAGCTATTTCATCGGCAGTTTCGCCGGCCAGCGGGAAACACCGCAGGATGTGGCACGGGACCTGTGGCTGGTCGAATCGCAAGGGCTCGGAAAGAATTATTTCAAGAAGCTTTTTAAGGGGCTTGACAATGCCACAAAGCAGGATTGTGTGGAACTTGCCGAAAAGACCCTCGACCCGGACACACTGTCAATCATCATAGTCGGCGATGCGGAAACTCTAAAAGAACCGTTAAGCAATATCGCTCCGGTGAAAGTAATCAATCCGGACTCAACTGAAGAAAAATAATCAATCGTCATTATAAAAGCCCTGTGTGGTTCGCGTCACACAGGGCTTTGCGCATGAACGGCACAACACTTCCGGGATAACATCATGTACGGAAATCCCAATGCGACCGAAGAGCAGCTTATTGATGCCGCCCAAAAAGCTAATATCTACGAGTTTATACAGACGCTGCCGGACGGGTTTGATACGCTCGTCGGCGAACGCGGCGTCCTGCTCTCCGGCGGGCAGAAACAGCGCGTCTCCATCGCCCGGGTATTCCTGAAAAACCCGCCGGTGTTCATCTTCGACGAGGCCACCAGTTCGCTGGATACCGAGTCCGAGGTGCTCATCCAGCAGTCGCTGGACCTGCTGAGCCGCAACCGAACCACGATTGTCATCGCCCATCGGCTCAGCACCGTCAAAAACGCCGACTACCTCTACGTCATCAACGAAGGCAAAATCGCCGAACACGGAACCCACACCGATCTGCTCGAAAAAAAGGCCTACTACCACAAGCTGTATACGATGAACTTGTTTTAATGCCAAAGACGCTAAAATCCGCTTGAAGAAGTGTTTTTGTTGGATTATATATACATGTTGGATGTTAATGTGTATATAATCAGCAGGGAATAGCAATGACGGGCGTTTCAGGGACGAAATATCATTTTATCGGGATCGGGGGGATCGGGACCAGCGGGTTGGCGAAGATCCTGATGAAAAACGGTGCGTCGGTGTCCGGTTCGGACATGGAAGACAGTGACGTGGTCAATCAGCTTCGTTCTTTGGGAGCAACCATTGCCATCGGCCACAGTCCGGAAAACATTTCTGGTGACACTGATATTGTCGTCATGAGTGCGGCGATCACCGCAGCCAATCCGGAGTTGGGTCGAGCCTCGGAATTGGGTCTACCGATTTATAAATACGCCGAGATGCTGGGGCGGCTGTTCGACACCTACACTGGCATCGCCGTGGCGGGAACGCATGGCAAAAGCACCACCAGCGGCTGGCTTTCCTACGTACTCCAGCAGGCCGGACAGCAACCCAATTTCATCGTGGGGGCCCATATCCCGCAATTAGGCGGGTCCAGCGGGGTCGGCGACGGGAGCGTTTTTGTCGCCGAAGCGTGTGAATACGACCGCAGTTTCCTGAATCTGCACCCCAGTGCCGCAATCCTGTTGAATATCGAGCAGGATCATCTGGATTACTACCGGGATGAGGACGACATTATCGGTGCGTTTGGTGAATTTACAGCCTGTGTGAAACCCGACGGGGCCCTGATTGTCAACGGACACGACAAAAACGTCGCACGGGTGCTTCGGCGATTCAAAACAGAACCGAAGATCGTTCTGTATGGACTGGAAGCCCATTGCGATGTCCGGGCCGAAAATCTGAAACTGGTCGACGGAACGTATAAATTTGACCTTTACGTCAAAAATGACCTGTTGGGACGGCCCCATATCGCCCTGCCCGGTGAATTTAACGTCCTGAACGCCCTGGCGGTGACGGCTGGCTGCCTTCATGCCGGGCTGGATGGCAAAAGCATTCTTGAACACTTGGGCGGGTTTACGGGTATTGATCGGCGGCTGATGTTCAAGGCCAAGGTCGATGGCATCACAATTCTGGATGATTATGCTCACCATCCCACGGAAATCCGGGCCTCGCTGAAAGCAATTCGCCAAAAGTACGCCCCGAAGCGGATTTGGTGTGTTTTTCAGCCGCATCAGTACAGCCGGACCCGTTTTTTACTTGATGATTTCGCGGAAAGCTTTAAGCTTGCCGATAATACAATTGTGCCGGAAATCTACTTCGTGCGGGACACCGCCGAAAGCAAAAGCACGGTCAATGCCGAGATGCTGGCGGAGCGGATTCGGCAGCAGGGCTGCGAGGCCTTGTTTATCAATGAATTTTCGGGTATTCTTGAGCACTTAAAGACAAATGTAAAAAGCGGCGATCTGGTGGTCACCATGGGCGCCGGAACGATTTGGAAGGTCGCAGATGAGTATATTCAGTGGTTTAGAGAACATCGTTAAGGAAAACTGCCCGCTGGCCGGTTTTACTTGGTACGGACTGGGGGGCAATGCGGATTTCCTGATTTGTCCCCAGAACACCGAACAGCTTAAGGCCGTCGTGCTTCGCTGCCGCGAAAACGAGGTCCCTTTACGTGTTTTGGGGTTCGGGTCCAATCTGCTGGTCAGTGACGAGGGTGTGCGCGGCGCGGTTTTAAAACTGGATTCGGACGAATTCTGCAATTTCGAATTCTCCGGCAATACCCTTGTCGCGGGCGCCGGGGTGAACCTGAATAAAATGGTATTGGATTCGGTTCGCAAGGGCCTCAGCGGCCTCGAGGCGTTAACCGGTATTCCGGGTTCGGTCGGCGGCGCGGTACGGATGAACGCCGGGGGCAGCTTCGGCGATATTGGCTCGTCCATTCAAAGCATTACCGTGATGGACAAACTGGGCAATATCTTCGAGAAAGAAAAACCGGAACTGGTCTTTGATTATCGCTGGGTGAACATCACGGCGCCGGTTATCCTGAAAGCAACGATCGAATTAGCGGAATCGGACCCGGACGCCATGCTCAAAACCGTGAAGGAGGTGTGGATTTACAAGAAAAATTCCCAGCCGCTGAACACGAAAAATGCCGGCTGCATCTTCAAAAACCCCCGCGGCATTAGCGCCGGGGCACTCATCGACCGCGCCGGGCTAAAAGGCACCCAAATGGGCGCCGCCGTGGTCAGTGAAAAGCACGCCAATTTTATTACCACTGAAAAAGGGTGCACCAGCAGCGACATCCAAAAACTGATCGAGCTGATTCAAACCAAGGTCCGGGACACCTTCGATGTGGAACTGGAACTGGAACTGGAAATCTGGTGAAATAGTTCGTAGTTCATGGTTCGTAGTTTGTAGATTTGATTGGAGCGTCGGTAATGACTGAACTTGTTTCTTTTAACTTTGAAAGGCTTTCTGTCTATCAAAAGGCCCTTGATGTCATCGATAAGGTTTATGAGTACACGAATGCCTTCCCGAAAGAGGAAATGTTTGGGTTAACGTCTCAATTTCGCCGATCCGCCGTTTCAATCTCTTTGAATATCGCAGAGGGTTCAGCAAGAAGCAAGAAAGACTTCCGACGTTTTTTGGATATTGCACACGGATCTGTGTTTGAATGCGTTGCGACGGTAGAAATCTGCAGAAGAAGGCAATATATCAAGGAATCGATTGTGTTGCAGTTACGAGAAGCTTTTACAGAAATCTCAAAAATGATTAGCGGCCTTAAAAAGAGCATCGGTTTCTCTGACCGTTGTGAGTCATAATCTATGAACCACGAACTACGAACTACGAACTTAAAAGTTGCCGTGCTGGCCGGCGGGGTGGGTGCTGAGCGAGAGGTCAGCTTACAGAGCGGCGAGAACATTTACAACGCCCTGCTGGAAGGCGGGGTCGATGCGGTTCAGTCTGATATTACGCCGGATGACTTGGGGATTCTTGATGATGCTTCGATTGATGTCTTTTTTCTGGCTTTGCACGGGCAATTCGGGGAGGATGGGCGTCTTCAAGAAATCCTCGAAGACAGGAACCTGTGTTTTACCGGCGCCGGGTCGGAGGCCAGCCGGAAATCATTTGATAAACTGCTCAGCAAGCAGGCCTTTTTCCATGCGCACCTGCCCATCGCCAGGCATCTGATCGTGCAATCTGACGATACGCCGGCGTACCTGGAAAAGCAGCTCAAAAAGCTTGCAACCAAGTTTGTCATCAAGCCCTTAAAGCAAGGCAGCAGCGTCGGAATCGAAATCTTCAATGATGCCTCGGCCGCCGCTGCCGGTGCCTTGGCGTGTTTTCAGCGGTACGGCGACTGTATGGTCGAGGAATTCGTCGCCGGCCGTGAGGTTACCGTCGGGATTCTCAACGGTGCCGCCCTTCCGCCGATCGAAATCCGCAGCAAAACGGGCTTTTATGACTATCACGCCAAGTATGTCGATGACGCAACCGAATACCTCTTTGATACGATCACAGACGATGGGCTCGTCGCGGACATTCAGCAAATGGCCCTGACCTGCTTTCATGAGCTCGGATGCCGGCACTTGAGCCGTGTGGATTTTATCTTAACAGAAGACAGTATTCCGTATATACTCGAGATCAATACCCTGCCGGGGTTTACAAGTCATTCGCTGCTGCCGATGGCGGCGAGAAAGGCCGGTATCCCGACGCCGTTATTATGTATGGAGATCGTTGAAGCAGCATGGAACGAATACCAATCTGAAATCTGAAATCTGAGATACTGTAACGATGGCCAGAAAGAAAAAAACAACGAGAAAGAAGACAGGCGGGTTTTTCTCCAAAACCAAGAAACGCCGCAAAAACAAAAACCGCCCGTCATTTGCGACCGGGGTGAAGGTCGCACTGACGATTCTGTTTCTGACCGTTTTGGTCGGCGGCGGCGCCGTCGGCCTGATCTACCTGGACCGCTATGTGAAGGCCGCCGCGGCAGACGAAATTCCGGAAGGGACCGTCGTGTTTAAAAAGCCGCCAATCTGGCTGAACCAGGAATGGAAAGACTGGATTCAAGCTGTCCTCGGCAGTGCCGCATTTCCCCTGGATGCGCACTCGGCACAGATCGTTTCCGGAAAACTCAAACCGGTCGCGTGGTTTAAGGACCTCACCGTCCAGACAGAACCCAACGGCATCAACGTGTATGCCACGTATCGACGGCCCGTCGGGCTTATTTCTTCCGGGAACAAAAAATTGTATATCGGCGATGATATGACCGTCATGAACTATATTCCCATGGCGGCCGTCCCGGTGATCGAAATAAAAGGCGCTTCAACCAAGGCGCCGGAACCGGGGCAGGTGTGGCTTGCCGAAGATGCGAAAGCCGCCGTCGAACTGCTGAACCTGCTGTATCGAATCGATCAACTCTATCAGCAGGACACCGGAACCAGCACGGGCGGCAAAATTCCGGAAAAGCCCCTGTTGAATGAGATTGACAGCATCGACGTTTCCAACTTCGCCGGGCGCCAAAGCCGTTCCCATGATAAACCGCAGATTGTCTTAAATGTCAAGGACGGAACGAAAGTGTACTGGGGCGCCGCATGGGGACAGGCCGCGAATGCTTTCGAGGCGGATGAAAAAACAAAACTGGACCGGCTCTATCAGTGGTTTATGGAACACGATAATTCGCTGCAGGGAACCGTCAAAATTATCGAGCTGCGCTGGCTGCAAGACAGCATCCCGCGACCACGGTAGTTCTTAGTTCGTGGTTCTTCGTTTCGGATTTTTCTTCAGCATCTCCAAGCCGGACTGAAGATAGACATAGCGATAATCAAGCCCGTATTCATTGCACAGGGCTTTGAATCTGCGGACGGCTTCTTCACAGACGGCATTTTCTTTTTTCGAATCCCCCTTGCACGTGAAAATCCGGCATCCGGCAAAGCGGTATGGATAGACCGTGCATTTGCCGCCGATGCGATAGGGACAGACGCCGGTGGTCATTTCCTTAATCTCCGGGCCAAGATGATGCCGAAAGTACATCAGTTCCGGTGTTGTCACGTACAGCCGGTGGCCGAAGGATTCAAAATCACAGCACTTTCCGCAGGCATCGCAGGTTTGGCTGAGTTTGGCCAATTCGCCTTCGAGCCATTGGTAGATACCGCTAACCTCCGAAATGATTTGATTCACTTTCTTCATTGCTTGGTTGTCCACAGATTACACCGATTAACACAGATAATTACAACCACGAAAAACACGAAAGACACTAAATGAAAAAACAAACTTAACCACAGATTATTTATTGAAGTCATTTCTTCGTGCTCTTCGTGGTGTTATTCGTCGTCCCACCATTGTTTCTGGTTCATGATGGTTTCAATTTCTTCAAAGGAGTAGAACCGGCCGCGGTTGATGCCGGGACATCGGGCGGCGGCCATATTCCACTGGTCCGGGGTGTGGAGATTGAACGACCAGAACGGCCAGGTGCGGCACTGGTTGGGCCGGACCGAATAGATTGCACAGCCGCGGCAGGCGCCCTGTTCGGACATCAGGAAGATGCAGTCTTTGGTTTTAGCGTTTTCCTTAATGCTGTGCTTGACACCGATACGCTTGAGATACTTTTTCTTCACGTCTTCAACCGTTGTTCCAAAGTGTTTTGCAAGGAACTCTACCTCTTTTTTGACGATCCAGATATAGCCCTCTTCCGGTCCCGCACAGCAATTGCCGCAACCGGTGCATTCAAAGTGAAGTCCGCAGTGATACCATTTGTTTTTAGAGTTCATAGTTCGTAGTTCTTAGTTCGTAGATTGTAGACAGTAGAAAATTCCGCAGTGTGGCTCAAGATATTTAGGACAGGGGCCAGTCGGGCTGGATGATTTCATCCTGTTTGAGCATGCAAACGCCGTCGGGACACGAACCAATGTCCGGTACCAAGGGCTGGCCGTTGCGCAAGGCGATAACCTTTTTGCAGAAATCCGCCCCGGCCATGTGGGAGCAGGGATAACCGCCTCCAAAACGGGGATTTATTTCGAGCAACGCCGGGCCCTCTTTCGTTAAGATAACATCGACATCCGCGGGACCGAGCAGTTTCATACTTTTCAAAAGCTTATGACCAAATTCGATCAGCACTGGATCAGCAGTGCTGACGGCCTTGTCGGTTTCGCCGGCACGCATGGCGAGTTTTTCTTTGCAGTAGACACTTACAGGCCGAAAATCCTGATCGCCGAAAAGGTCGTAGCCGTATTCAGTGCCATCGAGAATTTCCTGTATCATCGGCTCCGTTACGGATTCAAACGCCGCTTCCAGTTGAAGTTTATCATGGCAAATCATGATATCAACCGAGGCGCTGCCCTTACGGGGTTTGACCATGACCGGCCAGTTTAAGGCCCCTACCGTAAGTTGGTCCAGAGCGACGGCTATGTCGATAAATGTCTGGGGAGTGGCCAAGCCGTTGGCAATCGCAAACTGATGTGTCTGGTACTTATCAGACCCCATCTGGATGGTTTCCGGCGGTGAGACCAGCAACAGCACGCCGGCATCGGAGAACTGCTGCTGACAGGTGGCGAGCACCTCCAGTTCCGGGTCGATCAGCGGGATGACGATGTCGATGGCATTGTCGCGGCAGATTTCCAGCAGAGATTGGACATAGTGGTCCTTATTGACCTCAGGCAGGATCGCAGTCCCGTCGCAGTAGGCAAATGCCGGTGAATGCGGACTGTTATCGCCGCCGAAGACCTTGCCATTGGGACCCAGGGCCTCTTTGAAGTATTTGACGAGATAACCCCGCCTGCCTACGGATGTCAGTAGAATGTTCATCTCTTTAGCCTTGAGCCCTGAGGCGTGAGACCTGAGGACCTCTTTTCAATCTTACCCAAATGGGTTCGTTTGGTAAAACAGTTCTTAGTTCATTGTTCGTGGTTCGTAGTTTTCGGTCATTAGCCAACAGCTTTTAGCAGCTCGCTATTCGCGGTTCACATCAACACCGCTTATTATTCGACCCTGTCAGGGTCGAAGGTCTTTTTGCAACCATTATCCCCGGGTTTCGCTTCCGTCTTCGCTCTTCGAGCTGCGACGGACAATCCGCTGCACCCGGGGCTACCCTTATTTAAGCCCTTTGGGCTTATTGTGCGGCGACGCAACCCAACAGATGCCACAGTCACCTTTTACGCTTACGCAATCGGGTAGCTCGCGCTGCCGCGCTGTTGCCAGATGGGTTCGTTTGGTAAAACAGTTCTTAGTTCTTAGTTCTTAGCTATTAGCCTTTAGCTGTTAGCGGTTAGTTTTTAGCGGCCAGTAGCCAGCTTTCAGCTTTTTAGATTCAACGCGGGCCATGCCTACCCTACTATTTTCGACATAATTGGTTGGCTTCTTGAGCCGCCCTGCCATCTTTATCTCCTTTCATAGCGATATTTGGCTCATAATGCAAGGAATTTGTTAGCTATTAGTTATCAGACTTCAGATGTCAGATTTCAGAAATCAGTTCAATGCCGCCCGCTGCGCGGGCTCGATTCAAAGGACCGTGACCACAAACCACGCCCTTCCCCCTTCGCTTTCGGCTACGGCGGGACCAGCACGGGCGAGGCTACATCATTTCACCCGCTACGCGGGCTTTTTTGAAGTCTTTCAGTTAGCAGTCATCCGCGGTTAGCTGTTGAACCGTCTGGACCCCGGGTCCTGCCGTCGCTAAAGCTTCTGTCTTCGCATAAAGCTTCGACAAGATAAAATGGCAAGACACGCAAGCCCGGGGTGACACTTTGTGTCAAATGGGTTCGTTTGGGTGCCTTAGAGGCACATAAGCGAAATCTGCAATCGCGCTTCGCTGCTGCAGATTTTCAACTGGTTTCTGGCTCGGATGCCTGGACCTCGATGGCCTGACGCTGCCGGCGGAGGTACTGAAGCTTGTTGAGTTCGTTCAACGCCCGGTAAAAACTGCTCTCAAATTGCATTTTGTACCGGGAAAATTTCAGCATCAGATTGGGGCCGGAAAAATCGTTCCGGATCTCCCTGCTCAACGAAATTGGCTCGGTAAACGGCGCTGCCTGCTGCAATGGGTCCGCGACCCCTCCTTCGGGAGAAGCATCGTCCCGATTTTGCCGGAATGCTGTCTTCTGCTGATTCTGCTCCAGCATGACCTGGTACGACAGATCCGTCCGGTGCGGCTCGCAAGCCGGCTGATCGAATGGAGCAGCGGGCTGCAGTGCCTGCTCATTTAGCCGGTCGCGGGCTTTCAGGTCCAAGGCGGTCCAGAACTTGTCAAACTCCTGTACCGGCGTGGGACATCGCGAATCAACCGGCCAATCGTTATCACGATAGCATTTCCCCGATTCCGTCTTCAACCAGGCATCCCGGGCATCGACAAATGGAACACAATGCTGTGACGCCACGGCCGGAAGGTGCGCCCCGTACTCGATCCGTTTGGCAGCGGCACGCTGCCGCAACTGCTCGGTGTCCTGCATGTGCCTGAACAGATCGCCCTCGATCCGTTCGACACGCTGGAGTTTCCATAACGTCACGGCAATCTGATCGACCAGACGGGACTCCAGAACGCCCTCGGGGGAAAACTGGGCGAGCAGTTCAGTGCTGAACTGCTCATAGTCATCGCTGCTTTCCCCGAGGATGACGACCTGCTCGGCACGGAGGCCGTGCCGCAAGGCGTTCTGAGACGCGATGGCTTTGCCTTCGGCGGACCGGGGACCGGTGGAACGGAGGGCATTTTGACGGTTTGCGATAAGTTGTTTTTCAGATATCATACGTTTTCCTTTCGATTTTGAACCACGAATTCACACGAATTTACACTAATTGTATTTTTGAACTTCTATTTTCAATTATCAAAGTTGCGATTTAGCGCACAGGGGGTATTTTATAATTTTTTCCAGTGTTTGAAAAATTTTTCTAAATTAACCACTGATTCCACGGATTTGCACAGATTAGAATTATTACCATCAGTCTTCGCCATTCTTCTCTGCATAAAGATACGCAAAAACCGGCTAGGGCCTGACAGGCGAATGGACACCCGCCGTTGTTAAAACTTTGGCTCGGCAGACGAATTTACACGAATAACAGTTTTTAGCTGTCAGCTGTTGGCTCTTAGCTGTTAGTTGTTAGCTGTTAGCTGTTAGCCGTTGGCTGTTGGCTGTTTTGAATTTTTTTTGACCCCTTCAGGGTCGCTCCCATTAATACATGTCAACCACGGGTTTCGGTCGCGTTGCTTCCTGCACCCGCGGCTACCATTGTTCAAGCCCCCAGGGCTTTATAGCGGAAAGTTTGTTGTTGCCTGATTTGGGATGTCCGGTTAGAATACCGTATCAGGGATGTAGGAACTCAAGTATGTAAGTATGCAGGTATGTAGGTATGTACGTATACAGGTATATAGGGCCGACGCCATTATTAGAACGCCGCCTGATTCTTTCTTGTAGAATCCGCCTGTTTGCGGATGGTTGCTTAAACAGATCCGCTTCCTCCTTCGCTTCCTGCTTCGCATCAAGCTACGCAGGACAAGACGCTACCAAGGACAGGTCGGTCGGGATGACGACGAAAAAAATGAGAATTTAGAATTAAGAAATATCTGAACCACTAATGGACACGAATTGTCACGAATATTTTAAAACCACCCCGGCCTTCCGTCGTCGCTTTTCAAGCTATGACGGGATACGACGGCCACCCCTCCTTAAAAAGGCGGGGAGTTTTTGAGAGGATATGATGGTATGATTTTTGGGGAATTTATTGGGCCGAAACGTGAATTGAGCTGGTCGCTGCAGTTCTGGCCGGTGCTGGTGTGTTCGTTCGTGGTCGCGCTGGCGGCGACGTGGCTGTGCAAGAAGATCGCCATCAAGCTGGGGATTGTGGACAGACCCGATGCTACCGTCAAAACCCATGCCGAGCCGGTGGCCTACCTGGGGGGTGTGGGAATCCTGGCCGGGCTGACGGTGGGGATCCTGGCGGGGATCGTGCTGCTGAAGGATATGGAGGGGTTTGACAAGAGTTTGCGGTGGCTGTTGGGGATCCTGGCCGGGGCGGGCATCGCCTGTTTTGTGGGGCTGGTGGATGATATCCTGGACATCCGGCCGTGGCAGAAGTTCCTGGGGCAGATTGTGGCGGCGATCGCCCTGCTGGTGGTGGGCATCTATCCGGGACTGCACTATTCAACCGGCTACTTCGGCTGGGATATGTCACCATCGATAGAACTGGCTTTCGGGATCCCCATCGTCATCTTTTTTGTACTGGGGGCAACCAACTCCCTGAACCTATTGGACGGACTGGATGGGTTGTGCGGCGGGGTAACCGCAATCATTACCATCGCCCTGCTGCTGTTGAGCGTGCATCGGGCGACCTGGGGATTCAGCGAGACTGGCGACCCGGTGCGGATCATTTTATGCTTAGGGCTGGTGGGCGGCGTGCTGGGATTTTTGCCGTTTAACCGGCACCCGGCGAAGATCTTCATGGGCGATGCGGGGAGCATGCTGCTGGGGTTTGCTGCAGCGGCCCTGATGATGTTATTCGCCGAGCAGATCCCGCGGTGGTGGATGGCCTCGATCGTGATCTTCGGGCTGCCAATCCTGGATACGGCGACGGCCCTGGTGCGGCGGTTTATCCATAAAAAGCCCCTGTTCGTCTCGGACCGGGGGCATATCTACGACCAGATGATGGACCGGGGGATTCCACTCAAAAAGACCGTCGCGATCTGCTACGGCCTGGCAGGACTGTATGCCTTCGTCGGACTGGCCATGAGCCAAATCCGGACATGGTTTGCCGTGGTTGCCTATGTGGCAGTTTTTGGTGTTTCAGCGGTGGTGATCTGGAAGAAGGGATTTTTGAAGTATGATAAATGACAACCACGAAAGAACACGAACACATTAATCATATTATTTTTTTGTGATTTTAGTGTTTTTCGTGGTTCAATAGGTTTTTGAGAAGTGGTCGGTAGAAACAACATAGACATTGCTGACGATGCCGTGGTTTTCGATTTGTGATATCTGCTTGAAACCGATTTTTTGATATAAAATATTTGCCGGTTTGTTGAAGTCTGCTACTAAAACCTTAACCTTTTCAATTTTCCTGCTGCAACATTCTTCAAGCCCTTGTCGGATCAATGTCTTTGCAATCCCCTTGCCTCTTTCGGTCTCCGCAACGGCAATTGAAAGCAATTCTGCTTTGGGCAATTCCTGTGTTTCAGAACGGCTCGGATAAAACAGCGTCTCAAAGATTTTTTTTATTGTTTGAAATGAAAACAACTTACCACACAGCAGGAAACCAAAACTGATCACATTCTTTTTTATGATTGATTTATAAAGGCCTTTGATGTCTGTGCTAAATGCAACAAAGCCCACCACTCTGCCATCGGCTTCATACACCAAACCAAAGCCGTAAGGACTTTCGGCAATCGCTTCATAAAGGGCCGCAACGAATTTTTTACCTAACGAACTGATGAAGCCGGTCGGAATACCTGCGATATGCAGTTGAGCGATTTGGGCAGCGTTGTGTTTTTGGAGTGGTTCGATCATCGTTGATTTAGCCTTTAGCAGTTAGCATGCGGCTGAGGCCGAATTAAAAATAGAGAATCAGTACTGTCCGGTTAACTTTTAATGTTATTCATATAACCAATTTAATAGTATAATGTTACAGCAAAAAACAACTGTTATCGATTTGCACTGGCTGCTATCCTGCAGCGGTATTTTGATACCGCCTATTAGGAGAGCTACGGCCTATGAGCAACGAACGAATAGTGTTTTCGCAGATTCTCGATTTCATTCCAAAGCATCAATTCAGAGCTTGTATCAATCGCTATGGTGGCAATCATCGCGTCAAATCATTCTCTTGCTTCGATCAATACTTAACAATGGCCTTTGCTCAGTTGACGTATCGAGACAGTTTACGCGATGTCGAAACCTGCTTGCGTGCCCTGCACGACAAACTCTATCGCTGTGGCTTTCGAGGACGAATTTCCCGAAGCACATTAGCCGATGCCAACGAAAAAAGAGACTGGCGAATCTATCACGACTTTGCACACATACTGATCAAAAAAGCAAGGCAACTCTACGCCGACGAAGACTTTGGCGTGACCTTGGAAAACACGGTCTATGCCTTGGATGCAACCGTCGTCGATCTGTGTCTGTCCCTGTTTCCATGGGCACAATTCCGCAAGCACAAGAGTGCCGTAAAGCTTCATACGCTGATGGACCTGAAAGGAGCCATCCCCACGTTTATACGCATTACAAGCGGTGCTGTACACGAAACGACCGTGTTCCCAACCATTCCGCTGGAAGCGTCCGCCATCTATGTTATGGACAAGGGCTACACGGATTTTGCAACATTATACAATTTTTCAAAGAACAACTGTTTCTTTATCATTCGCGCCAAAAAGAATCTGGCGTATTACCGCAAGTGTTCACATCCCGTGGACAAAAGCACCGGTCTGCGAAGCGACCAGACGATCAAATTGACCGGCCCCAAAACAGCGATGCTTTATCCCATCCCGTTAAGACGGATTACGTTTCGAGACGAAGAACAACAACGAACATTCGTCTTTCTGACCAACAATTTTCAACTGGATGCATTGACCATTTGCCAGCTGTACAAACTGCGATGGCAGATCGAACTGTTCTTCAAGTGGATCAAACAACACTTGCGAATCAAGTCGTTTTTTGGCACCTCGATCAACGCCGTCAAGACGCAGGTCTGGATCGCGATCAGTGTATATGTGCTTGTAGCGATCATCAAAAAGGAACTGAAGTTGGAGCGTTCGCTGCACGAAATACTCCAAATTGTCAGCATCCTACTTTTCGAGAAAACCCCGCTAAAACAAGCACTTACGGGAAATCATTATGTTTTTAAAGAACAACAAAACTATAACCAACTGTCCTTATTCGACTTATAACCGGACAGTACTGATAGAGAATTAAGAATTCCAAAAGAATATACGGGCCCCGGATCGAGCCCGGGGTAAACTCAGTCCGCGTTCCCAGTGGTGGTTATTTTTCGACAATGCAACAGACATTGGTGGTCGCACTGCCGCCTATGTTGAGGGTGGCGACGCGTTGGGCGTTTTGGACCTGGTAATCGCCGGCGGTGCCGGTCACCTGTTTAACCGCATCCAGCAGCTGCCGGGCACCGGTGGCTCCGACGGGATGGCCGCACCCGATGAGGCCGCCGGAGGGGTTGATGGGCAGTTTGCCGCCCAGTTCGATAGTACCCTCTTCAATGGCCTGATAACTTTGGCCCGGTTCGGTGAGGCCGAAGTGATCGATCGCCATGTATTCGGAGGTGGTGAAGCAGTCGTGGGTTTCAATCGCGTCCAAGTCCCAGCAGTCTTTGATCCCGGCTCGCTCGTAGGCGTCGATGATGGCCTTTCGGGTCCAGGGCAGGATCCAGGGTTGGTCGGCGGATTCGGCGACCTTGGCCGCAAACTCGATCGGGGCGGTGGTGTGGCCCCAGCCGGCGATATGCGGAATTTCTTCGAGTGCGATTCCGCAGCGTTTGGCATACTCGGCCGCAAAATTTTCAGAGGCCATATACAGACAGACGGCCCCATCGGTGACCTGTGAACAGTCGGTGACCTTGATACGGCCGGAGACAGCGGTGTTATACTGCCCTTTCGAACAGGCGTGGTCATAGGACATGTACCAGTCGCGGGTCTGGGCGTTGGGATTCAGTCTGGCATTGGCGTAATTGATCGCGGAAATTCGAGCCAGGTGATCGTCATTGAGACCATAACGCGTCTCATAGACATCGCCCAGCTTGCCAAAGAGTTTCGGGAAGGGAAACTCCACCCCTGCCGACTCCCGGCTGTACCAGGCGGCCGTGCCGAGATAGTCGCCGCCCTGGGCAGGAGACGCGGTCTTCATCAGTTCGACCCCTACCAGAGCGATGCAGTCATAGATGCCCGCCTGGATATGCGCCATGGCCGACAGGGCCGCCAGGGCGCTCGATGCACAGGCGCCCTCAAAGCGGCTGGTGGGCAGCCCTTTGAATGCCGGGTCAAAATCGACAAAGAAGGCGCCCAGATGACCCTGCATGCAGTAGAGTTCACCGGCGAAGTTGCCGATAAACGCGGCCTTGATATCCGCCGGCTCAATCTTTGTCGTCAGCAGTGAGCCTTCGTAGGCCTCACGCATCATGGCGGAGATATGCTTGTTCTCACGGGCCCAGTTGCGGGCGAAGTCGGTTTGGTAGCCGCCCAAGATGTAGACTTTTTGTTTTTTCATTATTTTATCCACAGATTACACAGATTTTTCAGGTATACAGGAATATACGAATATAGGTATATACGTTTTTTGACCGAGAGAGAAAGCGGACTTCAGATGTCAGTCATCAGAAAAGAAAAGTTTGAACCGCGAATTAACACTAATAAACACTAATTATTTTTTTGCCACGGATTACACGGATTTACTCAGATTTTTTTGACAGGATTAACCCCCCTTCGCTCTTTAAGCTACGGCGGGATAAAACGGCCCGGCAGGCAGGAATTACAAGATGAAGCACAATAAACATAAAAAACGCTAACCGTTACTTTTTTTGCTGTTTTAATCTGCGAAGAAACTTAAGATCCTCGGCATCCTTGGGGCGACCCGCTGCTTTTTTCATCTTGATCAAATCATCAAGCGATGCAAACCAGACAAAAACGTCACCAAATTTTGCCTTCACCCTGTTCGTCCAGATATTGTCAAAACTAACACCTTTAACAAACGGATGAATGTCGGTTTCAACTAAATACTGCCGTATGAGTACTTTTTTCGTCAAAAGATCCTCAACGGTTATGTCCGACACGTCATACCCAAACGCCTCCAGCGACTTGCGAGTCCGTCTGGCGTTCGCTTCACTGGGCTGAATGAACAGATCGATATCAAGGGTTGCCCGGGAATATCCATGAACCGGGAACGCCGTTGCACCAATGATCACAAATCGAACCTTATGTTCTTTTAATAACTTGAGTAGATTTTCGATGTCCATTTTGTTTCAGCAAAAGAAGCATTTCACGGCTTTTCTTGAGCATCATTTTAAACCGCTGTCGAGTGGTTAAAGAGGCCAGGTAATCCAGCTCAAATTTGATTTCCTGTTGTTCATCATCTTTTTCAAGTTTCAAAACGGCCATATTGAATATCTCCAATAATCTCTCTGTCTATTTTACCACAGAACGCAGGAAAGAGAAGCACGAATCCACACCGATAACACGGATTATTGAACCGCGAATCCTACTACGCTAAAGCTACGCAGGACAGGTAGACACGGAAAGCACGAAAGAAAACAGATATCAGATTTCAGACATCAGCGGTCAGAAAAGAAAACTTGGAACCATGAAAAACACAAAAGACACTAAATGAAAAAACAAACTTAACCACAGACCCGTCCTTCGCGGTAGCCTTGCTACGGAGGGTAAATTAGCACAGATTTAATTCAGGTATACAAGAATGTAAGTATATAGGTATATACGTTTTTTGACCGAGAGAGAAAGCGGACTTCAGATGTCAGTCATCAGAAAAGAAAAGTTTGAACCGCGAATTAACACTAATAAATACTAATTATGTTTTTGCCACGGATTACACGGATTTACTCAGATTTTTTTGACAGGATTTAGAAGATTATTTGAACCACTAATGCACACGAATATACACCAATTTTATAACTATTCGTGTTATTCGTGTGCATTCGTGGTTCCTTACTTGGCGGGGAAGTATTTGCCGGCGTTGAAGACGTACTGGTCGCAGGTGGTGTCGATCCGCAAGGCATCCGGGACGGGGAGGTTTTGCGACTCAATGAGCCCAATCGCTTTTTCTTTTCCACCCAACATATGGACCAGCAGACTGGGAGAGGCCCAGTTAAAGCCGGTCGCCATGACGCGGTCGATGCCGGTGATGCCGCCTTTTTCGTCGGTGACCTCGCCGATGAGCATATAGGCATAACTGATATAGGTCGCCAGGATCTCGTGGACGATGCCGGCCTCGGGGCCTTTGGCGGCGAGGATCGTATCAAAGGCATCGCGGTATTTGCCCAGGTGGATCTGGTCCTTGGCCATCTCGACAAACTGAACATGCGGGGTAAAGGCAGGGATGTATTCACCGGATGCGGGATCATAGTAGGTAAACTTGCCGCTTTCGAGTTTTTTGTAAAGGCCGCCTTTGTCGCGGGTCTTATTGCCCAGGTGGCCGTCTGCGATCAGTTTTTCGACGTAGTCCGGCAGCAGGAGTTTGTCATGGAGGGGATCGTTCGTATGGTTCTGCAAACTGTGGATGATCGCCTTGTGGATATCCAAGCCAACCAGGTCGATCGTTGCCAAGGGCGGCATCAAGCGGCCGGTATAGGGACCGATCAGGTAATCCATCATCTCAACACCGTGGGCAATCGCCAACTCCGTGATCCGGGCAAACAGCAAAAAGGCGATGCGATTGCCTGCAAAACCGGCGGTGGGCTTAACAGGAATGACGGCCCTGCGGAGTTTGTGTTCACAGAAATCAGCCATGAAGTCCACTACGGCTGGATCCGTTTGGGAGGTACCGCATATCTCACAGGCAAGCATTTTGCCCGGAGGATTGTAAAAGTGGGTGGACAGGAAGTTTTTCTGAAAGGATTCTGACCGGCCCTGCGGCAGTTCATCCAGCACCAAACTGGAGGTAACGGAGCTAACAATAGCATCGGGACGGCGATAACTGTCCACTTTTTCGTACATCTGCCGTTTGATGTCGATATCCTCGGCGACACATTCCAGGATCCAGTCGGCCTGGCCGCAGGCATCTTTCAACATTGTGTCATAATCGCCGCAGGTAATGTTGCGGGCAATGACCTCCGAACGGGCCTGCTTCTGAGCCCGTGCCAAGCCCTTTTGCGACCCGGCTAGGGTGCGGCTGAGAAACCAAACGTTCAGGTTATTTTGGGCCAGAAGGCCGCCAGACAACGAACCGACGGTACCGCTGGCACCGAGCACGAGTACATTTTCGATTTTCATATTAAAGTCCACAGATTACACAGATTTCTCAGATTATTTTTAGCCATCAGCCTTCGCCAAGGCTACGGCCTGACAGGCGAATTAACACTGATGTTCACGAATAATATTAACCACAAAATACACGAAAGACACGAAAGGGAACTTTTATTATTAACCACTGAAGACACCGAATAGAATATTAAGTACTTATTTCTTACTCAAGTTGACTGACTTTTAGAATGGGATTTTGAACAATCATGATGATTTTTTCAATAAAAAACGGCACTCTCTTCGATAAAAGGGTTGGAACACGCTCTTTTACACAGGAGACTGCCGTTATG
>Ga0224495_10000203_pt1 | contig 48218 bp, 42 predicted proteins | sample SF_Jul11_sed_USG_FD_168128 | JGI IMG/M metagenome (GOLD analysis project Ga0224495, IMG submission 168128) | Sediment microbial communities from San Francisco Bay, California, United States - SF_Jul11_sed_USGS_4_1 | ecosystem: Environmental > Aquatic > Marine > Sediment | place: USA: California...
TTTTCGAGAACATCTTTACGGTAGTACTCTCCAAATCAGTGAAGGGTCTCTTATTTAAAATTCCCTTGTCTACGGTGATAAAGTAATCACATTTGGCTTCGATGGCACAAGAAATATGCAATGCATCAGTCGATTGTATGCCAAGTTTTTCAAATGATCTCATCCGCTCTAAAAGTTCAGTGGACTCGATAATGTACTCTTTCGCGAAATTTCGCCAAGCCTCTATTTCAGAACTTCGTTCTTCGTGTGGATTGCGGTGATTCTCATAGTCTATTATATATGACCATACTTAATCAATGAATTTTGATTATCATATGGCCGGTTATAGCAACAATTATCGAAGTAAACTTTCATTAATCAAGAACCTTTTCATATATATTGAAAAAATGATCTCCCGTCAAGACAGTTCTTTTCGAAATCCGTTATATTTCATACAGAAATAAATCATCACCGAAATTAGATCTTAAATTCCGTAAAGATATTTACTAAAAAGAACTTTTACCCAAGATCAGATTCAAGAAATGCAGGGCGGTGTGCAGATTCACTTCATTAATCTCAAGACCTTCTTTTTCAAGTTGCCTGATCAACCTCTCTTTTAGTATCTCAATATTATTTCCAAAACGGCTATTTAATATATGGAAATACTTTTCATCTAATTCAAATAAAATGTTTTTATATTCTTCCATACATATATATGTATTTTCAGATATAAAAAGTGTCAAAATTTATGAAAAAAAATAGCGAAGTGATTTTTTTTTATGATTATCAGGTATAACAGCACACCAGGCAACTTCAGACTTGCCACCTGAGACAACCAGATCTAATCTGCATTTTTTCTATCACGCGGCAAAATGTTGCTGAATATAATACGGAATACGCTGTAATGCATGGTTATCTAGAAAGATTCGGTCGTGAAATGAACGCCGCCAGCGGAAGGGTTGATCTGGTTTTGTTTCGTTGATTCGGTGTGCTGAAAAATTAAAAAATTAGATCGCTTTCATAACAGGTAAAATTTTGTTGCATTCTTCACTTTTTTCAAGTATAATGATTACATGAACAATAAACAACAGATATTTATTTCTCGAGCTGTGATAATGACTATGGCAATGGTAACCATATCATCATGCTCAGGCAGCAAAAAAAATGAAAATGCAGGTACGGCTATAGCCGGGCCCACACTCTCTGAATCTGCAGCCAGAGGTGAGACAGTATTTAACAAAAGCGGATGTAACAGCTGCCACCATTCGACAATTGATCAAGTCTCTAAAGGACTCGGTCCATCTTTAGTATCAATATCTGCAGCATACAAAACTGCAGGCGGCCAAACAGCCCTGGTTGAATTTCTGGGCGGCAATGACAAACCAATCGTAAACCCTGAAAAATATGGTATTATGAAAAACATTATGAATATAATTAAAAGAATACCAGAAAAAGAGCGCTCCGACCTCGCCGATTACATCATGAGTTATTAGAAAACCATGAGTTATTAGAAAAACAGAATGTTTCGTTGTTTCGTCGATGATAAATTATTACAATTTTAATAAATTTATGTTGATAGCGTTTCCACCGTAGTAGAGGAATGGCTGAACCCCATCTCAACTACGGGAAACGGGCTGCAAACTTTTATTGAGTTTGATGAACCTTTAACTTGAAATTTTTTTATGATCTCATTTCAAGCGCAGAGGTTCGCTCTTAAAGTCGATACCTTGCCAGCCTGTTTTGATGAAGTTGCGGATATTCTGGTGGTCGTTGCCTTGCGGGTTTTCGAGAACATCTTTACGGTAGTACTCTCCGAAGCAGTGAAGGGTCTCTTCTTCTGTAAGTTTTTGCAACCGGGCGAAGGCAAAAATTTTGCATGAACCGTTATTGTTGCCGGCCTCGTTTTGAAGTTCACCATTTATGAAGGCAGCTGGTGTAAATGCATAGAGCTCTTCAATGACTGAGATGGTATCATTAAAGGTAATGGTTTGCGGCTCTTTTTTTAATCTGGTGAAAAATTGTTCGGGTGTCATGAGGTAGAATTTCCTTTTTTATCAAAAGATGGTTCATGCAACCACGGGGCAAGAAATTAATTTGCACAGCTCCCTGAAAAAGATTGTGAAATGTTTCACAGAAGATTCAATTTTTAATCATCGCTGATTCCAGGCGTGGGCTCTTCGTGGGCAAGTAGCTTGTGGCAGAGGTTGCAATCAGAACCGATTGATTTTTGAGATGAGGGTTCTGTTGAATAAAAATCACCCGCATGGCAGCGAAAGCACCCGGGATTCGACCAGTGCGAGGCGTTAGATTGGTATGTTTCCCAGGTAATGTTCATTTCGGGAAAGATATTATTGTGATATATTTTCGATAAGGTCAAGGCAGCTTGCTCTATGGAATTTTTCAAAGATTCTGCTTTTGCGGGGTAACGGCTCTGGTAAAACTGCATCAGTGAGACCTGCATATTGTTTTTAGTGATTTCGATGCTCTCGTCTGCCGGGTAATTTTGTTTTAACAGTTGAACAGCTTCTCTTTTAATCCAGGGCAGTTGAATATTCAGCTCTCCTGAAAGCAGCGCTTCATCTACACCATTTTCAGCTGTGTGCTGTGGGTGGGCTATGCGGTTATGGCAGTCTACGCAACTCATGGTCTGAATTTTTTTTAAATCTGAATCGGCTGTTTTTTCAAAGCCTTCTTTTCGAAAGATCTCTTTTTCGCCTGTCAGGGTGTTATTTATCTCTACCTGAACAATTTCCTCGCTTTCTCTGGTTTCGCGGTATTGTATGATGATACGCTCATCAGTATGGCTGTGTATTCCGCGCGATGCGGAGATATTGAGTTTTCCTCCTACCCGTAGAATCAGCGAGGTATAAAGGGGAGCGTTGAATTCACTGTTCTCGTCGAAATGTGTATAGGTGTAGAGCTTGTCACCGGTAAATTTATCTGTCCAGTGGCAATTTTCGCAAGACTCTCGTGCAGGGTGAAGTCCATGATCTATATCAGGCAGAGGTTTTTTATATGAGCCCGTTAAAAGGGAGATCACCCGGCTGATTCCTGCCATTTTGGCCTGAATATAGGGTGCAGAACCTGAACGGATATGGCATTGTACGCAGCTTACACGCGCATGAGGTGAATTCTTTTGAAAAATTGCCTGAGGCCCCATGACTGTGTGACAGACATTTGTACAAAAATGATTTGATTCCGAGTAGCGTATGAGGGCTGAGCCTGTAGCAGAGAGAAGAAGAATACAGAATCCAGCTATAGGTATAAGAACAAGAAAACCTGCGCGGTCGGCTGGTATTTTTATATTAAAACTCCATTTGGTCTCTTCTGCTGGCTTTTTATTATTTTGAAAACAGGCCCAGAGGCACATGAATATTCCCAGTACAAATAAAAACAGAAGTAATACGATAAAGAGTATTTCGAGATATTGATCTATAACACCTGCCATGTTAAAAGCAAAAAGAGCCGGTATGCCCAGCAGACAAAAGATTATCAGTGATAGTCCAGCAAGTCCTGATCTGCGGTTTGTCCAGGCAGGCATGAATTTTATAATAAGGTCGATGATTTTTTTCATTACCACTCCTTTCTTTTCAATTGTGCTCTTTATTTAACCATGATTATATATTTAATATACATAATCTTTTAAATGAAAACTATCGATTATCTCTTTTTATGTACAGCATACTGCTATTTTTTCGCTTGTTTGTTTCTGATTTAAAAGAGCAGTTTGGTGATGTTATCATGATTTTTCACTGAAAAATCTGGTTGTATTTTAGTAATAAAACGTTTAATTTTGGTGGTTTATCAGGGATTATATATATTTAAAGTAGAGGAGAATATGAAAACAAATAATTTAAAATATACTCTTAAAGCTGAGGGGGTTTATTAATAAAATAAAAAGTCAACTTGTAAAACAAAATGATATTTCTTTTGAAGTAAATTTCAGGGAGGGGGACTCTTATATTCTGGGATCTGGACGACCTACATTTTGCATTAATATATTAAACAGAGAAGGGTTTGATGCTTTTTGTAGTTTTGATCAGTTGAGATTTTGCGAAGCATATATGAATGGTTCAATCGATATTGAGGGTGATATGTTTAATCTGATGAGCATAAGAAGAATATTTGGTGATATACATCCTTTGCAGCATATACTTAGAAAAATCATTCCGATGTTTATAGCCCAGGTAAAAACAGATCGAAAGGCGATCTCTCATCATTATGAATATGAAGATGATCTATATCTTTCTTTTATGGACAAGACGCGTTGTTATTCGCAGGCCATATTTGAAAAAGAGAGTGAATCTCTCGAAGATGCCCAGCGCAGAAAGCTTGATTTTGTTATAGAGTCTTGCCAGTTAAAACCAGGTTCCCGTGTTCTCGACGTTGGTGGAGGATGGGGTGTTTTTTCTGAATATGCCGGTTTAAAAAGTATTGAGGTGACATCGTTAACGATTTCAAAACATTCCGAGCAGTTTATCAAAAAACTGATAGAGCGGTTGAAAATTCCATGCGAGGTAAAGTTTTCTGATTTTTATGAATACAGCTCTACAAAGTTATATGACGCCATTGTTATTCTGGGTGTCATGGAACATCTCACCAGATACAAAGAGGTGGTCAAACAGTTTGGCAGGCTATTAAAACCGGGAGGTATGGTGTATATTGACGCCAGTTCTGATCGTAAAAAAAATTCCAAACCCACATTTCTGGGCCGTTATGTATTTCCAGGAAACCACTCTTACTTTTGTCTGCATGATTTTCTGACATATGTGGCTAAATCGAGTTTTGAGGTGAAAAATGTTTATAACGATCGTTACAGTTATTACCTGACCTGCAAGCAGTGGGCAAAGAACCTGGAAAATTCCCGTAAAGAGATTGTAGCGAGATGGGAAGAGTCTTTATATCGATTATTCAAGTTATATCTCTGGGGTTCTGCGGAATCGTTTTATAATGGAACCCTTGATGCATACAGGGTGGTTTTACAGCGTTTTAATGAGAATAATAAAACTGTTCATAACCATATCAGCTGAGTTTGTTGAAAAAAGGGGTAGCCCGCAACCGTGTGCGGGCGAGGGGAGAATCGACTCTTCATATGTTGTTTGATACCGGTTCTCCCCTCTTGAAAAGAGATATTACTTAAAAAAATATTTCAAAAGCAGTGAAGATAACGTTGTGTGAGCAGGGGGTTCTTATCTGTTTGTTAATTTTAAAACAGTGCCTGTTAATGTTATTATATTTAACAAAGGAAACATACCCCATTTTACTGCACTGGCAATGGATGTCAAGAGAGCAGTTGTGTTGAGACGATCAGGGTAGTTTAATAACAAAGTGATTACGCCCATATTTTCAAGATAGTCGCTGCAAATAATAATTACGGGTATGATATAAAAAAGGTTTAAATATCTGTTGCTCTTATTTTTCATTGCGCCCCAAGTGAGCGCTATCCAGATCAGATAAAAGCTGGTATAAAAAACAGGATAAACCAGATCAAATGTTGTTTCGATCAACAGGTATCTCTGGCGCCCATCATCACCCTGATTATCCATAATCATATATGCTTTTTCTACAGAGTAAAAGCCTGCAATATCAAGCGCACCTGCTTTTTTCATCGACTCTGTCATCGAAAGGTTCATAAAAATATTCAATACTATGGAGAGAATAAAAAACAGTGCAAGATGTTTTTTGCCGGCTCTGGTTGTTAACCATTGTACATAACGGGTTTGTATGATAAATTTCATATAAATAGAGCGTATATCAGATTTTATACAAGAAGGCAATAACAAATTAAAGTGGTTTTTCTTTACGGACCATATTCATCAGTGTGTTCATGCTTTATGAGGTATAAAGAGCTCTGGTTTGAACAGACAATGGTTCAGCATAAGAGTGATATTTCTCTTTTCAATATGAGGAGTCTAAAAAGTAGTGAAAAAGAGGCAGATGATATTTATTACAAGTTTATGAAAAGGAACAAAAAACTGATTATTTTTGACTGGGACGGTACAATAATGGACTCGATCTCATTTATTTCTCAATGTCTGGTGAACTCATTTGAAAAGTTGAATTTTGAGAGTTTGAGTGAAGAGCGTGCAAAGTCGATTATTGGTCTGGGTCTGGTCGATGCTCTGGAGGCTTTAACTCCGGGAATGTCACAGGAAAACCGAAGTGATCTCTTGAAGACCTATAAAGAATTTTTTCATGCAAATGTGGAGGGCTCGGTTCAGCCTTATTCTTTTGTTCATGAGGGTCTTGAGCTTCTGAGCAAGCAAAACCATTTTCTGGCTGTAGCCACAGGTAAATCGAGGGCGGGTCTGGAAAAAGATTTTGACCGATCGGGTTTAAGGAAATATTTTCATGCGAGCAAAACGATTGATGATTGCCGGTCAAAGCCTGATCCGCAAATGATTCATGATCTTATGAATGAATTTAATGTCTTGCCTGAAAATACGGTAATGGTGGGAGATACTACCTACGACATGGATATGGCAATTAATGCCGGGGTGAGAAGGGTTGCTTCTGCTTATGGTGCTCATTCTGAAGAGTCGCTTCTGTTACGAAATCCTCTTTTTATGGGGAACTCTTTTGAAAAGATATTACATTATCTGGCTTACAAATTATAACTGTTTTTCAGCTGTTATAAATTTTTTTTACTGAGGGTTGAAAGTTAATTTTATAGATTGTCTTTTTATCAGCCTTGAGAATTTGAAACTCCCCGTATTCGCGGGAGAGCTCCTCTCCGGTTACAGGAATTCTGCCTAAAAGGGTATATATATATCCGCTGATGGTTTCAAAATGATCTTTTTGTATATTTAAACCAAAGTAGTCATTGAAATCGTCTATGTCGAGGTTTCCATTTAGTTCATAGAGATTTTCTCCGGAGTTTAATAAAAAGGGAACCTCTCTTTTTTGAACCGACGAGATAATGTCGTTTCCGATGATCTCTTCGGCAATGTTTTCGAGGGTGATCATACCGAGTGTGCTGCCGTATTCGTTTACCACAAAGACAACTGCAAGCTGGTTTTTAATCATTTTAAAAAGCAGTTTGTCTACAGAAAGTGTGTCAGGAACAAATTCTGGTTGATAGAGTATGGATGAGAGCCTCTCTTTTGATTTAAAATTAATCAGATCAAATGTATTGATATATCCGACAATATTGTCTCCACGGTCTTTATAGAGAGGGTAACGGGTGTATGAGGTCTGGTTAATCAGCTGCAATATATCATTTAATTTTGAGTTGATATTGATAGAGCAGATTTCGGGCAGTGATGTCATAATTTCACGGCATCTTGTTTCCGAGAGGGCCATTAATCCTTTGGAGATATTTACCTCTTTTTGTATAAAATGAGAACCTATAAAAGAGATGATATCTTTCTTGTTTAACTTTTTTTTGTCGGGAATTATCCGGGTAAAGAGTTCCGTAAATACAATTAAAAGAAAACTTAAAGGACGAAAGATAAAATAGGTTGCCTTAAGGAGTGGTTCAATTTTAATTAAGACATTTACTCCCATTTTTAAAAACAGATTTTTGGGCAGAACTTCTCCGAGTAAAAAAAAGAGCGTTGTCTGTATAAAAAATGCTGCAATCAGCGCCCAGATGCTGTCAAAATTCTTTAAAATGGCATCGAGTGAAATGGTTGCAAAAACAACAGTTATGTTGTTACCAATAAGCATGGTAGTAATGAGCACATTTTTTGATTTATATAAATTAAGCAGTTGTTTTCGGTAAAGCCGGGGAATATTTAAAGGAGAAAGCGAAGCCAACAAGATTTCGCTTCCTGAAAAAAATGCAGAAAGTAAAATCATCAGGGCAATAATTATTATACTATTTTCCATTGTAATCCAGATAAAGTTCGCTGATTTTATTTTCTTCTATTTTCATTTTATAGAATTTCAATTCTCCTGATTGAAGCTCTGTATCTTCGTGGGGATACCCATCAAGATTTTCAATTAAATAGCCTGAGAGAGTTTCACTGCTTTCTGATTCGAGATTCAGTTTAAAGTATTCGTTAAATTCATGAATGGGTATGGAACCGTCGATTTTAAATGTACCTTCTTTTATTTTTACAATCGGATGTGCGGTAATTTCATTTTTCTGGTACTCTTCATTGACCTCACCCATAAGTTTTTCAAAGATATCTTTCATGGTAATGATTCCTGAAAGTTCTCCGAGTTCATCTACAATCGCGGCAACCTCGCAGCGTGTGGTGAGAAATTTTTCAAGTACATCACGAATGGAAATGGTTTCAGGCAGATAAATCATATCTTCAATTTTATTTTTTATAGAGGAGGCGGGTGAGTTGTGAATTCCTGAAATGATAGACCTGACATGCACATAGCCCGGGATCTCCCCGTTTTTATTATAGGCTATGGCGATGGGATTTTTATTCAAGGCAAAGAGCTTTCCTGCTTTTCGAAAACTCGAGTCTGACGGTATCATGTTGATCTCTTTTTTGGGAATCATGATGCTGTAGGCATCATCATAATAAAAATGAATGGAGCGTTGCAGAATTTGTTTTTCATCTTCTTTCAGAATTCCCATGAATTTTGCCTCTTTAACGGCTTCAATTAAATCGAGCTCATTTAACGAAGGAGAAGAGAATGAAAATCTTCTGGATATCCATTCTGTGAGATAAAAAACAGGCATGGCAATTTTGGATAAAACAACATACCATAATTTTAATACCGGAGCGCTCCAGTAGCTCCAGGTGAGGTTTATCTGGAGCGCTATAATCTTGGGCATAATTTCCCCGAAGATTAAAAGAGTAAGGGTAATAAACAGAAGAGAGGTTAAATCTATATCAATTTCAGGATAATTCTCCAGAATATTTTCCATAAGCCTGTGGCCCGTATGTGATATGGCAGTATTGACTACTAGATTTCCAAGAAGCAGAACCGAAAGTATTTTTTCCTTGTTGTTAAAAAAGTATTTTAACCAGTTAGTGGCGAGGCTTGATCGTTTTTCAACCTTTTGGTCAACCTGGCTCTTTTCAATGGAAAAAAGTGCTGATTCACTTCCTGAAAAAAAAGCTGATAGTAATAAAAGTCCTCCAAAAATAAAAATTAATATCATTATTTTAAGTGGATTTTAACGAGTTCCGGTAAATGGCTGCATTATGGGCATAGTTCAATGGTGTATTTTCAATCATTTTAATTTCGCTCTCTTTGAGTTCCCTGATAACTTTTGCCGGAACTCCTGCAACCAGTGTATAAGAGGGAACTTCAAATCCGGGAGGAACAAGTGCTCCAGCTGCTACAAGTGCGTATTTATTTACATGGGCATTGTCCAGAATGGTGGCAGATATTCCAATAAAAGAGAACTCTTCGAGGGTACATGCATGAATTACACAGTTATGTCCAATGGTAACCGAGTCATGAATGATTGTGGGATATTTATCGGTCGCAATATGAATTACGCTGTTATCCTGTATGTTACAGTATTTACCGATTTGAATATAATTTCCATCTCCTCTTATGGTGCAGTTAAACCAGACCGAAGAAAATTCGTCGATTGTTACATTTCCGATAACATTTGCGGAGGGGGCAATAAAAACATTACCTGCGATTCTGGGTATTTTATCTTCGATACGGTAGATCACCTGGTTAATTTTCCATATTATAAAATTTAATAGTGTTTTCCAGCTCCTGGGGAAGTATTCCGTTATTATCTGTTCGGTATTTTTTGTAACGTGGTTCGAGCTCTATTGCTTTTCTCTTTTTTACGTTTATAGATTTGGTAATAATTTCATTGAATGCAGGTAGTTTCAGCAACTGTTCACGAATAGGTTTGGTAAAAGGAATATGTTTGGCGAGAATCTTTCTTATTATTTTGTTTAATTTTTGTGTTCCTTCCGATTCATACTTGATCCATATAGTATAATCATTGATAAACCGGCTTCGATCATCTCTGAATCTTTTGAATTCCGTTGCAAGTTTTTCTTTCATATCGGGCGAGAGATCCCTGTTTTTCTTGAAAAACTGAACATAATCGGTATACTCCGATGTAATGGATGGTATAGAGACATTGTTCCAGTCGGGACCTAAAATTGTTTTGGTTAATTCCCATTTGTAGGCTCCTACTGAGTGCAATAGCATGTCAAATAGATCTTCTGTTGCAATGTGGGGAAGTACGAGACGTCCGGGGGAGTAGCGGTTATTTCCTTCCCGATCCATCCAGAATTGAAACACGTTTCCTGCACTCGGTACCATGATAAAATTGGGAATAACCTGCATCTGGATAAATTCGCGGTTAATGCCTGCTTTCTCATCACTGTACAACACCTCACGATGAAAAATACTGAAATCAATATTCAGTAATTTGTTTATCTCATCTTCAAGTTTCTTTTTATTCAGAAAGGAGTTTTCAATCGATCGATTGATGGAATATTTCGTCAATATCGGAAAGTAATTCATTACAGAACCCGATGTCAGTTTTACTGTTGAGTGGATCATATTATGAATTTCAAATTTTACCCGGGCATCAGCGGTATCTATATTTGCAGGAACATCGCTCTCCCGTTTCCATTTTTTATCAGGGTTTTCATTTCTCAGTAGTTCAAAATAGGTTAACCCAAGTTCATTGATACTGCAGGAGACCTTTTTTTCATAAATCAGGGTCAGCCAGTCGATCACATCATAAATGGGGTATTTTGAGGGGGTTCTTTTCAGGTTTTTATAAATATAATTTACCTGCCCGGGTTCTAAAAGGGTCTCATCAAGTAGGCCAGTAGCTAGAAATATTTCAATGTATCTGGGCAGGTCCGATCTGTGTCGTAAATATTTGAGTATTGCAGCTTCAAAAATCTTCCAGTAGAGGTTAATCAAGGCTCTTCTTACTTTTCGGGGGTCTCCATCAGCAAGCATCGGATCGGGGAATCCCTTAAACTCTTTCATCAGTTTAAAAAATTCATCTTTTGTTTCTTTACTTACTTCACTCCAATTGAGAACTTTTTCAGTAATATTATCTTCCATAGTCGCAGTCTCTGCAGATTCAGATGTTGTGTTGTCGCGATCAAATTCATTATCTAAAGTATTTTGAAATTCATTTGTGGCAACGTTGCTCGAAGCTGATTCATGTATATACTGTTCGATTTTTGATATTAAGGGCTGTTGTATATAGTTTTCGTTTATTGCCCAGAACCTGGCTATTTCGCTGTTGATTTTACGAATACCACTGATAAAAAAAGATGCAAAATTATTCAAGGCAGCTGATGGGTTTTGCTTGTTCAATTCCGCCAAAAGTGCCATTTTTTCCATCCAGCAGTAGGGACCTTGAAAGTATTCTTCTGCTAATTCTTTAAGCAGGTTGTTCGCAAGGTTCAGGTCAAGCAATGATTTTTTGATGCTTTCTGCAATTTTTTGCGCAGTTAAAAGTATAAATTCGGGATTTTTAGAGCAAATCGCCGAGAGGATTGCAGGGTCAATGGCAGCAAAATTTTTTAAATATTGCAATTCATTAAGATCAAGTTGAGTAGAAAGTGAATAACCGGGTCCGATTTCCTGAATATAATTTTTGTTTAAAGCGGGAATAGTTAACTCATTTGGTAGAGATAAGCCCTTTGCAAGGTAGTCGTTATAATATTTTTTAGCCCTGTTTATAATCTTGTCTGAGGGATTTTCTCCTCCTTTAAAAAGATCAGGGTTGAAAATAGAGTAGGCAAGGGAGGTCGATTGCGAAAAATTTATACAGTAGTTGATAAATTTGATTCCGCTGTTGAATTTATCCTGTTGAACAGAAACAACTTTTAATAAAGTTTTTAATAATAATACAGCAATAGTGGGTTTAGATGCAATTATTTTCTGTAAACTGCTGTAATTTACCGGATATACTGAAATTGTAGAGGGTGTTTCCGTAATAACATAGTAATCTCCATTTTCTTTTAGTAAAAGGGCTGATATACCAAGGACTGCCGGTGCCTCTATACTTCCAATATATTTTGAATTTTCAATGGATATGTTGCCTTCTGAGGTTGAAGCTGCCCGAAAGGAGACAGTTCCCTTATGTAAAATAATCAGTTTTTGGGGTAGAACTCCCTGATTTAGTATTACCTCTCCCGGTTGAACTTGTTGGTTAGATCCATCCTGCATAAATTTATATATTGGATATTTGGAAAGATATTATATAAATTTGATAAACATTGTCAACCTGTTAAAAATAAATAAAGGTTGACCTTTAAATAAGAGATTCATTTTAAACCGAAAACAAAATAATAATGATAAATAAAGTCATAGAAATAATGGATACCACCTTGAGAGACGGTGAGCAGACCAATAATGTCTCTTTTTCAAGTTCAGAGAAGCTGCAGATTGCGCGTATTCTGCTTGAGAAGGTAAAAGTTAATCGAATCGAGATTGGTTCCGCTCTGGTTTCTGAAGGCGAGATGAACAGCGCCCGAAAAATATGCAAGTGGGCAAAAGAAAATAATCTTCTCGATTCTATCGAAATACTCGGTTATGTTGACAAAGAAAAATCGATCAACTGGATTCATGAAGCAGGTGGAAAAGTGATTAACCTGTTGACGAAAGGATCGATAAAGCATCTAACATATCAATTGAAAAAAAAACCATCGGAACATTTTGCAGATATTCAGCTATCGCTCGATTTTGCCAGGAAAAAAAATATCACTGTAAACGTATATCTTGAAGACTGGTCTAATGGGTATGCCGACTCAAGGCAGTATACATACGATTTAATTGCTTTTTTACATGAAAAAAAGGTGCGCCGTATCATGCTTCCTGATACTCTGGGGGTAATGTATCCTGCAAAAGTTTATGAGGCAATGGTCGATATTACCAATAAATTTCCGGGCCAAATGTTTGATTTTCATGCACATAATGATTATGGTCTGGGAACGATCAATTGTATTGAGGCGATCAAAGGTGGAGTAAGCGGAATTCATGTCACAGTCAACTGCCTCGGAGAGAGAACCGGAAATGCTTCCCTTGCGGAGGTTGTAGCAAATATTCATGATCATTTAAAAATAAAAACATCTATTAATGAAAAAAATCTATTTCTGGCATCGAGGGTCGTAGAGACATTCTCTGGTAAACGACTGGCTGATAATGCTCCGATTGTAGGCGAAGATGTATTTACCCAGACTGCCGGTATTCATGCTGATGGCGACAAAAAAGCAGGTCTGTATGAAAACCAGTTATTGCCTCAGCGCTTTGGAAGAAAAAGAGCCTATGCTCTTGGAAAGATGGCGGGAAAAGCTTCGATAGATCAAAATTTAAAAGAGCTTGGAATAGAATTAAGTGAAGAGAATCGTAACAAGGTTTTAGACAAAATAAAAATGCTCGGTGACAAGAAGAAGAGTGTTACGATTGATGACATGCCCTTTATAATCGGAGATGTTTTAAAATTATCAGATAAAGAAACCCTGAAAATTACCAATGTAGTTATCACGTCAGGAATGGAGATTACTCCGATCTGTTCCTTGAATATCACATACAAAGATAAAAAATTTAAAATGTCGGGCAGTGGCGATGGCGGATATGATGCTTTTATGAATGCCATTAGAAAGTGGGCAGAAGAGAGCAAGTTTAAACTTCCGGAACTTTTGGATTATGAGGTGAGAATTCCACCAGGTGGAAAAACATCTGCCCTCGTGGAGTGCAAGATTACCTGGAAAAAGAAAGATGGATCTAATTTGACCACAAGAGGGGTTGATCCTGATCAGATTATGGCGGCAGTGGAAGCAACAGAAAAAATGTTAAATATTATTTCAGGATAAAATGAGCAGGGTAATTGTAGTCTATAAAAAAAGCACACTGGAATATTATAAGGGAAAGTCCTTTATAGAGAATTTAAAAAAGAAAAATTCCGCTCTTTATGCGCAGTTTCAACAAATGCACGACGATCACTATAAATCAGTAGAGCTTTTTTTAAACAAAATTGAAAAAACCAGGGTTCCCTGTTTTATACATGAAAGGGGCCGTAACCAGATGCCAGCCACTAAAAAAAATGATTTAATTGTAACAATCGGTGGTGATGGAACGTTTATATATGCGTCTCATTATGTCAAAGATGCTCCTATGCTCGGAATCAATTCTGCCCCGGATTACAGTATCGGTTATTATTGTAACTATAATATTTATCAGGACAGTTTTGATTTAAATAAAATATTAAATGACTATTTTCATAATAAACAACCTGTATTTAAACCCATTCATCGTATTACCTACAGTATTAACGGAAAGGAAAGTAATAATTATATTTTAAATGATATATTGATTACCGATAAAAACCCTGCAACTACGAGCCGTTATATTTTACAAATTGATGAAAATATATACTCCCAGAAATCTTCGGGAATTTGGGTGAGTTCTGCTTCGGGCTCGGGAGCAGCCTATAAATCTGCAGGTGGAAAACCTTTTAAGCAATACAACAAGGAAAAACTTCGCCAATTTGCTGTTATTGCACGCGAGGTTTATAGTCACAAAAAAGAGAACTTTACAAAAGCCATTGTTCATGAAAAGCAGAAGTTTGAAATCATTTCTGCAATGATTGACGGAATGATCTATATTGACGGTGGCCAAAAGAGCACACCTATGCAGATTGGTGATAAATTAAATATATATTTTTCAGAAAACCCTTTAAATGTCATTTTAGATAAAAGTACAAAATTAAAATCAGGAGTTTAAAAATGCAGAGCACGGTAACATGGATAAATGATATGGAGTTTGATTCAACCACAAGTAGCGGTCATATCATCAAGCTTGATGCAGCTGAAGATGTTGGTGGTCATGACAAAGGTCCCAGACCCAAAGAGCTTTTACTCAATGGTCTCGGAGGATGTTCGGGAATGGATGTCGTTGCAATATTGAGAAAAATGAAAAGTCTGCCCCAACATTTCCGGATTGAAATCTCTTCTGAGCTGACAGAAGAGCATCCGAAGGTTTTTAAAACGATTAAGATGAAATATATTTTTTCAGGTAATATCGATCAGGAAAAAATAATAAAAGCAGTAGGTCTCTCACAGGAAAAATATTGTGGAGTAACAGCCATTTTAAAAGAGAGCGCTGAACTAACCTATGAAATAGTTTATGAGTAATGATGTTGGATGAATTCAGTAAACATATTTTTTGAATTTGAACAATATTATAAATTAAACAATTTTGAGGCAAGCAGAAGGTTTCTTAAAACGGGGGATTATTCCAATGCTCATTTGAAAAAAGTGCTGCAAGATCTGCATAATCCCCAGTTGACCTACAAAACAATTCATATTGCGGGAACCGTTGGTAAGGGAAGCATGGCGATCTACTTAAGCCGTCTTTTCTCGTTAGAAGCATTAACAGGTCTTTATACCTCACCTCATTATCAATTGTTGTCAGAAAGAATCCAGGTGGGCGGAGAAAATATAAGCAAAGATGCATTTCATTTATTCTGGAATACAATTAAAGAGCAGCCGGGTCACTCTTTTTTATCTTTTTTTGATGTTTTAACTGCGATCTCTTTTTTATATTTTAAAGAGAAAAATATAGAGTGGGGTGTTATTGAGTGCGGTCTCGGGGGCAGACTTGATTCAACCAATAATATTTCTCCCGAGATAGTTGTTATCACACCGATTGATTTCGATCATGAAAAAATTTTAGGCTCTACTTTAAATGAGATTGCCCGTGAAAAATCAGGTATCATAAAAGAAGGGGCCCTTGTTTATGATATGAATAGTAATCTGTTGATACAAGAGCTGATTCGCAATGTTTGTGCATCGAATGGCGCCGAGTATCACAAGGTTCCCTCTTTTCAAGAGGGTAATTATCTTGAAAAGAATCTGAAGTCTGCTCAGTATATATATCAGCATTATTACAACAAATCACCAGGTTCGATTCAGAAAGAGTGTACAGGAAGACTTGAGAAAGTTTTTTCTGATAAAAATATATATTTTGATTCGGCTCATAATAATATTGGAATGGAGCATCTCGCTTCATGGGCCTCTTCTGTCTCAAACAACTGGCATATCTATATCAATTGCATGAAAGAAAGAGATATACAGAAATTTATAGATATTTTGAGATGTTCCTTGGATGTTGAGACTATTTTTATTTTTCAAATAGATGAAGCAGGATTTTATCAACCGAGTGACTTTTTAAATGATAATTTCGTTCAAATTTGTAACGACAGGCAGAGGTGGCGTGATCTCTTTAACCGAAAAGGTTCTCATCTCGTCTGCGGATCTATAAGGTTGTATGCACCTTTGCTTGATTTACTTTCAGGTTAATGCAGATGTTTTTTTATTCCTGTGGCATGATCAGAGTTGTATAAAATCTTTTTCAGGCTTCCTGCTTTTTTAATTCTACGGTCAGCAGACGACTCACTCCCGGATCTTCCATGGTAACGCCATAAATTGCATCTGATCTTGCCATAGTAGCTTTATTGTGTGTTATTAAAACAAACTGGGTTTTTTCTCTGAACATTTCCAGCATATCCAGAAATCGGGTGACATTCTGGTCATCAAGAGGAGCATCAATTTCATCGAGAACGCAAAATGGCGATGAACGGACTTTGTATATTCCAAACATAAGGGCAATTGCCGTGAGCGCTTTTTCTCCTCCACTGAGCAATTTTAAGGAGCGTGCTTTTTTTCCAGGAGGCTGTACCTGAATTTCTATACCTGTATCGAGCGGTTTTTCCCGGTCACTCAAGGTTAATTCCACATCACCACCTTTAAACAAGGATTGAAAAATGTTACGAAAGTTTTCTTTAATTTGATCAAATGTTTCCAGAAATATGGTTTCAGATTTGGTCTGGATCTCTTTTAACACATCAAGTATATGTTTTTTTGCATCCTGAATGTCTGTTAGTTGCGACTTGTTGTGGTTATATAAACTTTCAATTGCCTGGCACTCTTCAATGGCAAGCGGGTTTATCGGACCAAGATTATCAACCTCTTTTTTTATCTCTTTATATCTATCTTTTTCTATTTGAATATCTATATTCTTTCTTTTAAATTTATCTTCAATTTCTTCATGGGAGATATTATAATCATTGTAAATATCCTGAATTAATACCTCCCTGCTTCCGAGAAGAGTTCCGATTTTAACCTCAATGTCATTGGTTGCAGTAAAAATACCCTGAGATGAACTGTTCTCTTTATGAATTTGTGATGTAAGATCATTTTTTTTCTTGTCACATTTTTCAATACTTGATTTTATATTATCAATTCGGGTGATCTCTTTGGCCATGTTTAATTTAATATCTTTTATTTTTGCTAAAATTTCTTTATCTTTTTTGAGAATCTGGATTTTTTCAAGTTCTACTTTTGAAAGCTGTTCGCGAAAATATTTGTATTGGGATTCTTCATGGTTTATCTGATGCAGAATGTTTTTATCGGCCTCTTCGATGCTCAGTTTCTTTACTTCAAATCCTTTTTTTTCACCAATCAAGCGATCACGATTTGATAAAAGCAGTATTTTTTTATCTTTATGGTTATCAATTGTATTGCCGAGTTCAATGATTTTGAGTTCGCTATCTGAAACTTCTTTTTCAAGTTTTTCGATAATCTGATCTGTTTTTTCTTTATTCGTATGAATTCCTTCTTTATCAAAGAGTTTATTCCAGAAATCCCGCTCGAGTTCTGTCATTACATTCAACATCTCTATCCATTCACCGCTATTGAAATATTTTTTGGTTTCGTTAATAAAGTTATTAATAGAAAGATTATTTTTTTCTGATTGATCAAGCTGTTTAAGTTCTGTATCAAGTTTTTTAATTTTTTCAATAAATGCAGTTTTTGTTTTTTCAATATCAATGATATTTGCCGACCATTTTGTTTTTTCTTCGGTCAGATAATTTAATAAATCTTCCACGATAACCGTCAGTTTGTCGCGATTTCCCTTGAGCTCTTCTTTTTTACTGTTGACTGATCTGGTTAGCTCTTCAATCATTTTATGAAATTCAGTAATTTCCAGTTCCATTTTTTTAATTTCAATTTCGAGGTCACCAATGGTTTTTTCTGCATTTTCAAGCTGGTGATCAAGTTGAAGACTGAGCTGCGATTGCCTGTCACGCTGCGCTTTTAAATCCTGAAGACGGTTGTAATATTTCTCCATTAAATCTTTTATTCGTTTGATTTCCTGGTCGAGTTCGTCTGATCTTTTTTTAGATTCCACCAATAGTGCATTCCACTGGGTGATCTTTTCACTATTAATCTGATTGGTGACGTCAATCTGGTGCAGATCAGTAACTAACTTATCTTTTTCTTTTTCTGTTTCCAGTATTTTTTCTTCGAGATGAATAATTTTCTGGCGGCACTTTTCAATTTCGTTCTGCTGCCTGAGAAGTTTCTGCTGATAAGCTTCCAGATTTTTATCAATGTCCCTGAATGTGCAGTAGCGGATTCTAAGATCATGATCTTTCAGTTTTTCTGCGAGTTTATTGTATTGTAATGTTTTTACAGATTGATTTTGTTTTACCTTCAGCTCTCTTTCGAGTTCATGAAGAATATCTTTCAGGCGGGTAATATTTAATTCCGTATTGTCCAGTTTTTGCATTGCTTCATCTTTCTGATTTTTAAATCTTGAGATGCCTGCAGCCTCTTCAAAGATCAGTCGTCTTTCATCTGGTTTGCTCGAAAGAATCATATCCATTTGACCCTGTTGCATAAAAGAGTAGCTGGCTTTACCCAGACCGGTATCCATCAGCAGCATCTCAATCTCTTTACGTGTCACTCTGCTGTCATTGATAAAGTACTGGCTTTGGCCATCACGGAAGAGTTTTCGGGCTATCTTCACCTCATCAAAATCTACGTTTAGTATACGATTTCGATTATCCATTAACAGATGGACATAGGCAAATCCTGCGGGAGACTTTGTGTCCGTTCCGGAAAATATGACATCTTCCATTTTGTCTCCGCGCATGGAACGAACAGACTTCTCTCCGAGCACCCATTTAATTGCATCGAGAGTATTGGATTTTCCGCAACCATTAGGGCCAACGATTGCAGTAAATGAACTATTAAATGATAACCTGGTTTTGTAAGCGAAGGATTTAAACCCTACAATTTCTATTTCTTTTATAGTAGACATATTTTTTTTTATATTTTCAGTATTCATACTATTAAACCGTTAACTAATATTACCGGGGTTAAAACAGATGAGTTCCAATAAAGTTATCATACATGGTAATCTTGCATATTATGAAATTATATCAGAGAATAGACAGTATTATATTTCATCTTGTCCTGAAAAGATAAAAAATGGGAGCTATAAAAGTCTGACCGGAAGGGATCCTGAGAGGCAGGTTACCCGTTTATTGGGAGAATTCAAGTTTAAAGAGGGTTTTCTGGTCTTTGTATATGGTATATTGCAACTTAATCTGCTTTTAAAACTTATTGAAGAAAAAAATAAAAATGGTGGTTTAATTGTTCTTGTTGAACCAGATGAAAAACTTGTTTCAGAGCTTCGAAAATTTGTTCCTGATATATTTGAGAATATACATTTAATTGAAAAATGCGGCTATTTAGAACAATTAAATGATTTCTTTGATTCTATTGAAATATCATCCATTATAGGTTATAAAATATTTACCAATGGAGCGATTCAATCGGTAGATCCTGTTTTTTTTGATGAATGTGATCAAAACATAAAAAAACTATACTCAACGAGACTCTCAGATCTTTTCACCCGATTTGAATTTGAATCAAGATGGGTCAGTAATGCACTTATCAATGCAAGCCAGGCGTACAGGGCAAGACCTGTTTATTCCCTGTTTCAAACCATGCAGGGCAGGGTGGCGATAATGGTATCAACTGGTCCCGGTTTAAGGGGTGCGCTTCCCTGGATAAAAAAGCATCAAAGTAATTATTTTATTGCGGCAGTTGATTCGGCATACCGTGTACTTCACCGGTCTGGAATCAAGCCAGATCTTATATACTCATTGGATTCTCAGGGGTATACTTTACGTCATATTCTGGGAATGCCCGTGGGGAAAAATGATGATGCTCCGGTTCTGGTTGCAGATCTGGTTGCCAACCCGCAGGTTGTGTTACGATGGAAAGGAGAGCTTTTTTTCAGCACAACTGCTCATTATAAAGGAGATATTCGTCATCTTACTCCAGGATGTGATTTTGTTGAAGAAGAGATACTCCAGACTCCTGTCGGTGATATTCAGTCGGGTGGTTCTGTGGCGACATCACTTTTTGATTTGTTGAGACAGATGGGTTTTTCAAAAATATTATTTGCCGGCCAGGATCTGGCGTTTACTTTTCATGAGGTTCACACTACAGGAACCCATCATACTGATATCTGGCTGGGTAAAAACAGCAGCCGGCTGAATTCTATTGAAAATATTAACTATTCAGCAATTAAAAAAAGAACCATTCATTATGAGGAAGATGCCCGGGGTAAAAAAATACCTGTAGATTATATCTTGTCTGTTTATCGCCAATGGTTTGAAGATGCAATTACTAAATCAAAAATTACCGTACAAAAAATAGGTCAAGCGGGTTCGATTATAAAAGCAATAGATTCATATATCCAGACAGAGACTTTAGATAGCAGTGAATTCAGCCTGCAGAGCGTCAAAAAAACCCGTTTTGCTCAAAACGAACAGAGTATTCCTTATAATAAAAATATATTTTTAAAATTTTATGATACATTAAAAAAAACAGATAGCGGAAATCTTTTAAAAGATAATCATTACTATTTTATGAACCTTATTGGAAGAAAAGAGATGGTTCGTAATATAAGGCGTGCGCTAAGATCATCATCAAGAGAAGACACACCTGCTCATTCTGGAAACTATAAAATTGATCTTGAAAAAAAGTTATTTCTGGACAGATTGAAAAAGAGATTAAAAAATTTAGCTGTAAATTAAAGCAGGGCAGACGGAAGTTCCGTCTGCCTTATGCTTCCCGGACTCTCAGCCGATTGCTATTTCGCCGCGCTCGTCCGTGCGTATACGAATACACTCTTCAAGGTTCTGAATAAATATTTTTCCATCGCCAATATTTCCGGTTCGGGCACCGCGTACTATGGCCTTGATGGTGGCATCTACAAAGTTATCATTGACTGCAATTTCAATTTTTACTTTTTTCAAAAGTTGAATTTCGTCTTTAACTCCGCGATATGTTTCTACATATCCTTTTTGAGCACCTGCTCCGATTACATTCGAAACAGTCATTTTGAAAACTTCAGCCTCTGCCAGTGATTGTTTGACATCGGGAAGTTTGTGCGGTTGAATCAATGCGGTTATTAGTTTCATATCAATACTCCTTATCTATTTTTTAAAACTATCATTTTTAATCATTATCAAAAATCTGAAAACCGGAATATGCTTCCATAGAGTGTTCCGAAATATCCAGTCCCTTGATCTCTTCATCTCTTGTTACTCTGATTCCAAAGATTAGCCGGGTTATGTAAAAAAGCAGAAATGAGATAACGAAAGAAAAGGCTCCGATCGATACAACTCCTGTAAGTTGCTTCATTATAGTATGTTCAGGGTTCATACTGAAAATACCCACAGCCATAGTTCCCCAAATTCCACAAACGAGGTGAACAGAGATTGCTCCCACAGGATCATCAAGTTTCAGTTTGTCGAATGTATAAACCGAAACCACGACCAGAATTCCAGCTACCAGCCCTATGATTATAGCGCTTAAGGGCGATACAGAATCTGCACCTGCAGTTATACCCACAAGTCCGGCAAGAGCACCGTTTAATGTCATCGAATGGTCAAGTGCCCCTGATAACGCATAAGAGGTAAAGGCCGCTGCAACGATTCCTGCTGCTGCCGCAAGGGTGGTTGTAACCAGTACAAATGATACCAGTCCCGGATCAGCCGACAGAACAGATCCTCCATTGAATCCAAACCATCCCAGCCAGAGCATAAAAACACCGATGGTTGCAAGGGGCATGTTATGTCCATATATGGGCTTTATGGAATTTCCAATATATTTTCCGATTCTTGGTCCGAGTAACATTACGCCCGCTAATGCTCCCCAGCCGCCAATTGAATGAACAATTGTAGAGCCTGCAAAGTCATAAAATCCGAGATCATTTAACCAGCCGCCGCCCCATTTCCAGCTTCCTGCAATGGGATAGGCAATTCCCACATATATTGTTATTATACCCAGAAAGGAAAATAGTTTTACTCTTTCAGCGACCGCTCCCGAGATAATGGTAGCAGCTGTTGCAGCAAACATACCCTGAAATAAAAAATCTGTCCAATAGGTATAGTGGCCATTTGCGTAGGCAATTAGACCGGCATCACCTTCAGGTGAACCAATTCCAAACCCGCCAAATCCCAGGTATTTCCCCCATATCCATGAATCTCCGGGATACATTAAGTTGAACCCCATGATTGCATAAGTAAGAAGGCCAATTGCAACAATAAATGTATTTTTAAATAATATATTTACTGTATTTTTAGCTCTTGTCAGACCTGATTCAACAGTGGCAAAACCCAAATGCATGATAAATACCAGCATGGCAGATATCATCATCCACAGATTGTTTATGGTAAACATCTCTTTAGAAACTTGTGCACTCTCTTGTGCATAAATTTCTCCTCCAGAAAGCAGAAAGAGGGTGGCTACAGCATAAACAAATTTATTTTTTATTGTCAGAAATTTCCATAGGGAAACTTCTTTATTCTTTGTTATCATTAGAATCTCCTTTAAAATTAATATTCTAACAAATTAGTGCAAAAATGGTGCCAAAAAAATAAAATGATGAGTTTGTATAAAAAAGAAAACCCCTGCCACCATAAAGGGGCAGGGGTTTTTTAAGGTATTCTGTAATTTTTTTTTAACTGGTTACAGAGAATAATCTACATTAAATACAAAATTTGTAATTAATGCAGGTTGATCCTTAACAGTATTGCTACCTGCAACTGTATAACTTTTTGCAATTTTTGTTAAACCGTACAGCATTCGGTAAGATCCTGTCGCAGTTAAACCAACGGAAAGGCTATCATTTATACCAAATCCGATAGGCAGACTTACATCAGCATGCGCCCAGTTTTGTGCACCATCATCATTATAGTACCAGTAATTCAGCGATAAAGAGGGCTCAATTGAGAGAGCGCCTGATTCTATTGCATGTGAAATACCTGCGCTATAGTAGGCTGTAGAGCCCCCTCCATTATCTGTGGTTACTGCTGTAGATAGCGATGGAGATAAAGGAAGAGCGGCGCCATAGCCAAAAACAAGCTCACTGTAGTTATTTACCAGGGACCCCGCAACTGTAGTGGGGTAGGTATAGATTACATAAGCAGAGCTCCATGAACCCACCTTGTTCTCAAACTCATAAGAGACAGTATAATCAACCTCATCAAGTGCTCTTAGCGCTCCATCCTTGTCATCGCGTGCAGATAATGCATATGCCATCCACATGTTAAAGGACAAGCCTTCAACTGGCGTGTAGAACGTAAGAGAGGGCTGAAAGGAGGGACCTATGTTCAGTGCTCCGTGTTCCTTGCTTTTTGCATCAAATTTGGCTACATACAGATCGTATCCTCTCCAGATGTAATTTGTTGATATCGCAAGAGAAATATCAACGGACGGTTTCGACACTTCGCTACCTTCTTGTGCAAAAACAGTAAAACCCGAAAAAAGGGTTATCACCATTGCAATTTTTTTTAACTTTTTTTTCATTTAAACTCCTTTAAATATTGTTTTCTTATGTTATGCAAATATTGTGCCAAACTTTGAAATTGCATATATCCGATATCATATGATCCATACCGAATACATAGATTGAAAATCTTAACATTCGATCAATTTAAAAATATAAGACGTCCATTCTGGTAAAAAAAAAGATATATTGTGTTTTTTTGCATGTTTCATTAGCGGTATGTATATAAAATAAACATATATATGATACTATTCGTTTAGATTGCATTATCTGGCAACCATATTTACTCCTTATTTAAATCGAATACAAGTTTATGTTTTCATTTTCATTATCTTGAGGCAAAAAAAATAGTTTCTATTTACCCTTTAAAATCATCAGTGTTTATATTTATTCTCGATAATAATACATTAAAAAACATGATTCTCGATATTTTTATCGGCTTTGAAGAGAAATTGTTTGCAGATATGATAAAAATGAATACACGGTTTTGTTAATAGTACATATTGAGATGGTAATAGTAAATAAAGAACTTTTCAATTTGAATAAGTAACTTAACATAATAGAGATTATGTCACATTGATTAGTTGTAAAACTTATATGAAATTTACAATATAGAATTAAAAAATTATGTGGATCAACAACTCAAATGAAATACCGTGCGAGAATCGATAAAGTAATTCAAAGCTTAAGTAAAGAGTCTGTGCTGATATTAAATTCTTCGGTAGTATTATATAGAAACAGTTACATATCTTATCCTTATCGGAACAATTCAGATTTTTTATATTTAACGGGCTTGAACTTGCCTGAAGCAAAGCTTGCTCTGGATTATTCAGGTAAAATTTTGCTTTTTATGAAATTTCCTGATCTGAAAATTGAACAATGGTCAGGAAAAATGATAACTCCTGATGAAGTTGCAGATTCTTTGGGTATTCCCCTAAAAAACATACATCAAGCAGAAAAATTCGATTCGATGATTTCAAAAATTTTAAATAATCGCAGAGAGTTGTTCTGGGATTTTGGTGTTCATGAACAACTTGATAGAGAAATTATTCGAATAGCCAATTCTTTAAATCGTAATGGACGTTCCAGTGACTTTGGTCCAACAAGATTTATCTCCTCACATGAGCTTATTGGAGAAATGAGAGTTCTTAAAGATTTTGACGAAATGAATATGATACGAAAAGCAATTGCTATAACAGCAGATGCAATGAAAGAAACTATAAGATTTTCCCGATCTGCCAGGGTGATTTATGAATACCAGATAAAAGCCAAATTTGAATCGATACTGTTAGATCATGGAGTACTCTCCCCCTCTTATCCAACAATTGTGGGCGGTGGAAATAATGCAACTTATCTGCATTATGAAAAGTGTGATCAGCTTGTTTCTCCAGGTTCTCTGGTGTTAATTGATGGCGGCGCTGAGTGGATGGGTTATGCTGCGGATATAACAAGAGTATTTCCAGTTGCTAAAAAATTTGCTCCTGCCCAGAAAGAGATTTATAATATTGTGCTAACTGCTCAAAAACGGGCAATCGAGACGGCTAACTCTTCTTCTGCAACCCTGGAAAAAATACATAACGAAACTGTGCGCAGTATTGTTGAGCAGCTATGGGAGTTAAAATTATTCCATAGTGTTCCGGATCCTAAAAACAGTAAAAAAATGATCAAACCCTCTTCTGTAAATGAAGTGATTGAAAAAAAAATATATCGTATCTATTATATGCATTACACTTCTCATTATCTTGGACTCGATGTGCATGATGCTGGTAAATATAATTTTAATTCTCAACCGAAAATATTAGAAAAAGGAATGACTTTTACCGTTGAACCTGGGTTGTATTTTTCCAGAGATCTGGATTTTATTCCTGAAAAATATAAAGGGCTGGGTATCAGAATAGAAGATGATATTTTATTTAATGGAGAATTTGTCGAAAATTTAAGTATTGAAATTCCCAAAGAGATTGAGGAATTGGAGAGGTATTAATCTTAATGAAGAAAGGACATGCAAAACCGGAGATTCTAGTTGTAGATAACGATTTAAGTTATCGTGATGTTTTGACTGAGATACTATCAGAGCAAATGACCATATATTATACAGACAATTATGAAGATGCGATCGATATAATCGGAAAAAAAAATATTTCGTTTATATTAACAGAGTTAAAGTTACCAGGTTCTGATATTGTAAAGTTTATTACAGATATAAAACAGTTATTCAAGCAAATCCATTTTGCGGTAATAACTGCTCACTCTGATTATCAATTAGCAATCAATATCATTAAAATGGGGGCCATTGATATTATCCCCAAGCCCTTCAGTATTGAAGATATAGCCCTTTTGATTGAAAAGTATAGAACAGTTTCGGTTTCCCAGAAGATCGACTATGACTTGCTTGATAATATGATTGAAGAAAAAAGGACTTTTGCACTTCCGAGCAGTTTTTACAGTATTAACCCATTTATTTATGAATTAATCGATGTAATAAAACGTTTTCCGGGAATGGATAGTAAAACTTTATTTTCTATACGGCTTTCCATATATGAAATGATCATAAACGCTTTTGAACACGGGAATCTTGATGTTGATTATGCTACAAAGAAACACAAACTTGAAAGTGGTGATGATTATCTTGAATTTTTAACGCAGAGATCACGTGAAGAGCAATATGCAAGCAGGCAGATAATTGTCAATTATCATTACATAAAAAGTGAAATAAGTTTTACTGTTATAGATGAAGGAAAAGGTTTTGATGTAAAATCTTTTTTAGAGAAAAAAGAAATTGAAGATATTGCAGCCCTTCATGGCAGGGGAATATTTATTACGAAGGTTAATATGGATCAAATTACATATAATGATATCGGAAATCAGGTAACCCTGACCAAAAAAATTAATTAAATTGATGTTTGTTTAATAGTTGTAGATAAGTGTTATTGAAAATTCCCAAAGCGGGTGGCTTTTTTTATATGTGCGGTAAGTCTCATAAAACAGATCACCTGGAAAGAGACAAGCACTATTCAATAGGACATCAAATGGATATACGGAATGAATTTTCAGGTTTAAGTCTGCTTCGTGAGCAAAGTAGTTTGTAAATTTACTGAAATTTCTGATATCTCGAGCATGAATAAATGCAAAAGAAAAATCAGTAAAAGGAAAATAAAATTCACCGGTGAAAGTGTAATAAATCAAACCTGAATAATTTTTTGATAAAACAGCAATTCCGCCGCTATCATTAAACAATATATTACCTGAAGAAAAAGAAGGTTGAATATGGAAAAATCTGTGTTTCAGGCTGTTGTTAAAAAAACCTGATGATCCGCTCGTGTTAAATGAAAATAAAAAATGGTTTAATTTAATTTCATTTGATGAGTAAAAGAAAGCACCATACTCGATATGATTCTTGTTTCTGGAAATCTGATTTAAGAGATTTCCATTGTTTATAATAATATTGGTTTTATTTATAAATTTTCCTGTTCTGGATATATTCTGTAACCCAAGCCAGTTCATATTTAATTTAAAATCTCCATGGATAAGCTTGTTTGCTCTTAAATAAAAAATTTCAAATGTATGTTGCTTTAAAGAAAAACTCAAGACAGATGATATTATATCACTATCGAGGTAATCGTTTTTACCAATTCCTCCATTTATGTTTTGCAGGGATTTATCAATACTTTTCAACCAGAAAAAAGAAGCAGAAACCGGCAAGAATTGAAAGGGATATTTGTATTTTATTCCTGCACCGTTAGCAGCAAGAAGACGACCATCAGCAATTAAAAAAGGCTGAAAACCAGCCTCCCAGATACCCAGAGAACCCCGATTCCAAATTGCATATATGTTTCTTACCTGAAATCCAAGGTCACTTGAATTCATCTCCCCGTCATTGGAGCCGGCAACAGTATAAATATCTACCATGGAAACTATCTGCATCTTGCCTTCAGGGGAAAACAAGAGTTTATTCCGATAAAAGATGTCCGAATAGGTCACCTGTTTAAATCCTGGTCCCGTTAAATAATCAGGAATTTCATTATAGCCATTATAATGAAAGGTGCGCAATCTGAATTTTCCTGAGAGGTCAAATTCCGAGCTGTAGCCTTTGTTTAAAAAAGAGATAACAAGTGCAATAAAAATAAAAATAAAATTAATGATTAATGTAAATCTCGTTCCATTCATCTATTTTTCCTTTGGCAATAATAATATCCAGGAATGTATCGATTTGATTTTTTAATATAATTTCTCCAAAGGGTATTCCAATGCAAATATATTCTTTGTGGGTTTTGTCGGTAACCAGAACATATCTGTGATTCATTTCTGGATTTTCATAAAGATAATTATTTAAATAAAGGTCATCATGAACGAAACCATCCCCTTCTCCTTTGATCAATGACTTTAAAGCCTCTTCGTTATTCTCAGCAAAATAAATTTTTATATTTTGATAATTCTCTCTGAAAAGCTCTTCATAGCTTGACCCCTGCTTGATTATTGCGGTAAAATTATTTATTGCTACGAGATCTTTTATAAAGTGAACATTTCGGTTCTCAAAATCATCTCCTGACTGCATTAATGGAATAGAGTTTTTATTGATTAAAATTCCGCTGTTAATGGCAAGGTATGGCTTGGAAAACCAGATATCCTTTGACCGGGACAAGCTTCTCGAAAAACCACCAATCAGAATATCAACACTTCCATTTTTGATGGATGTTATATATTGGGATAATGGAAGTGGAACCAGTTTAGAATCAACCTCCAGATATTTTTCCAGTGCCTCAATCAGGCGGAATTCAAAACCATCATATTGGGTATCATTGTTTTTAAATAAAAGAGGTTTATACCCTGTGGAGATTCCTATTGTTATATTTTTTTTCTTTTTAATTTCTGTATATTTTTCAATACTGAAAATGTTTTGGCAGATATATAGAAACATTAAATATGTAATTATAATTTTGTACATTATAATAAACTTTCATTTCATGCTTTAATGGCAAGTAGAAAAGTTATTCAAATACTTTTTTTGACAGAATTTTTATCCATTCATCAGGCCAGCTGATAAAAAGAAGTGAAAATTGCAATGAGGAAATATCATTATCACGATGTAATCTGGCCATGCTTATTCGTTGATTAAAGTATTGAATAATTTTTTCTGTGCCTTCAGGTACTGGAATTTCCGGACAAAATAACGATTCATCATCGCTGCGGTTTTCCAGATTAATTAATTTAATTATCTGATCTCTTATAAACGGAGAGATGGTTAAATATTCACAAGTTGCGTGAATTTGATCAATAATTAATATTTTATTTAATGTAAAATCGATATCGGATATTTTTATTTCAAGAATCTCCCGAATGGTTAAATGCGTGGTATAAAGTATATAGAAAAACAGTTTGTATTCAAAATATGCTACCATACTGAAGAATTGGGATACATCATTACGGGTCATTATATAGGGTATTTTCTTTTTTTGAATTTTAATGGTTATTTCCTTTATGGAAAAAGGTATGCCAATAATATCATTAAAATAAAAGCTTACTAACTGTATAATTTCTGTTAATTGCTTGTTTGTGTATAATTTTCTTTGATGTAACCATCTGCAATAACGGTCTATTTCGTTAATGCCCGAATTCTCAATGCTGATATTATAATGAAATTGCAACCAGCATTGGTATTGCCTCAATTTATTTAATTTTCTGTTACAATCAGAAAAATTTTTATTGTAATTCAATAAGGTAATAACGAATTTTTTTTGTGCTTTTATAAAATGTTTATTTTCATTTTCGAATATGCAGAATACAGAATAATTCCGTAATCCTGATGATTGAAGGGTCTCTTTTATACTTTTATAACCAACCGTATCAGGCAGATACATGAATTTATAGAAAAAATCCCGATACCCATCGTTTGAAATATAGCACAATTTTTCCTTAAATTGATCTTTAATAATATCAATAAATCTGTTGCTTTTAACCATGGAGTACCTCTTCCATAATTATAAGCAACAGCAGATATTTTTTTCAGTCTGAAGAGTATAATATTTAAAAAACTTATTTTGAGTTAAATAAAATCTCTCCATATGTAGGTATGGGCCAGTATTGTGCATCAACAATTGTTTCAAGCTCATCCACATTCTTGCGGAGAGTTTTCATTTGTGCAGATATTGTATCACGATAGAATTTGGCTGTTACTAAAACATCTTTTTCAGGTACGTTATCAAGGCTGCTTTCCATCGCTGCGGTATTTTCATCAATTGCCTTTAGCAAAGAGGTCAGTTTTGTCAATAAATTGGATTGAACAGAAGCATCAGCCTTTACGCCGCTATTTTTTATGGCTACAACAGAGTTTGCTATATTTGTAGAAAAATTAATTCCTGCTGGCATGATTTGTCTTCTGGTCATATGTACCATTGTTAACGCCTCTATTCGCAGGGTTTTAATATAGGTTTCGAGCAGGATTTCATAACGTGAATGAAATTCTATTTTGGATAAAATGTTATGATCTACTACAAGCTTTATATTTTTTTCCAGATTCAGCGTTGCAATAGCATCTACACTGTTGGAAAGATTCTGCAATCCTCTTTTTTGTGCCTCTTTTACCCAATCTTCCGAATAGTTATTCCCATTAAAAATTATCCGTTTATGTTTTTTAATAATGTTCTGTATAATTTTAAATGCTTCAGCATCTACATCCCTGGCTTTGTCAAGTTGATCTGCAATTTGCTTTAATGTTTCGGTTACAGCAGTATTCAGAACAAAATTTGGTCCTGCTATAGATGCTGAGGAAGGTACCATTCTAAATTCAAATTTATTACCGGTAAAAGCAAAAGGAGATGTTCTGTTTCTATCGGTTGTATCTTTTGCAAGTGAAGGTAATACCGCTAAAAGGTTTTTAATTTCAGGGTTTTCTTTCACACTGGTTACTGCCCCGCTTTTTTCGATTTGTTCAAGTATATCATTCAGCTGGTCGCCAAGGAATATGGAAATTATCGCAGGAGGAGCTTCGTTTGCGCCAAGTCTGTGATCATTTCCAGGGTTGGCTGCGGATGCCCGCAAAAGGTCCTGATACTCATCCACTGCTTGAATAATTGAGCTTAAAAACACGAGAAACTGAAGATTTTCATGGGGAGAATTTCCTGGTTCAAGTAAATTTTCTCCATCATTCGTACTCATGGACCAATTGTTGTGTTTACCAGAACCATTCACACCCTGAAATGGTTTTTCATGCAAAAGACAGGTCAGGTTATGGCGGTTGGCTACTTTTTTTAATGTATCCATTATCAGCTGGTTGTGATCGGTTGCTATGTTACTGGTAGTAAAAATAGGAGCCAATTCATGCTGCGAAGGTGCAACTTCATTGTGCTTTGTTTTAGATGAAACACCCAGCTTCCAGAGCTCTTCATCAAGCTCTTTCATAAAGGCACCAACACTTTCTTTCAATGTTCCAAAATAGTGGTCTTCCAACTCCTGGCCTTTAGGGGCGCTTGCACCAAAAAGAGTACGGCCAGTATAAATAAGATCTTTTCTTTTCTGATAAAGTTCAGTGCTGATTAAAAAATACTCCTGTTCTGCACCCACTGTAGTTATTACCCGGTTCGCTGTATGGTTTCCGAATTTTTTTAATACTCTTAATGCCTGTTTGGACAATGCATCCATAGAACGTAAAAGCGGGGTTTTTTTATCAAGAACTTCTCCCGTATAAGAAAAAAATACAGTTGGAATAAAAAGTGTTCCCTCTTTACAGAAAGCAGGAGAGGTACAATCCCATGCAGTATAACCTCTTGCTTCAAAAGTTGCCCGTAATCCTCCTGAAGGAAAGGAAGATGCATCAGGCTCACCTTTAATTAACTCTTTTCCCGAAAATTCGAGAATAACGCGACCATCAGGAGTAGGTGAAATAAATGCATCATGTTTTTCGGCTGTAATCCCTGTCATTGGTTGAAACCAGTGTGTATAGTGCGTTGCACCTTTTTCTATAGCCCAGTCTTTCATTGAATTTGCCACCACTTCAGCGACTTCAGGTAAAAGAGGCATTCCCTGATCGATACTTTTTCTTAATGATTTATAAATACTTTTAGGCAATCTTTCCTTCATTACTGTATCATTGAAGACATTCTCTCCATAATAATCACTTAGTTCTTTTACTGGTTTAGTCTCATTCATATATTCCTCTTTTGTCCTTTCACTATAATTTTAAAATTAATGCAATTTATTCATATTTTGAATTGCTTTTTGAAAAAAGTTTTTTTTAGTAACCTGTAAAGGAAAAAAATGATAAAAAAAATAAAAATTGAAAAATCGGCGTGGGCCTGGAGTTTTTATGACTGGGCAAATTCAGCATTTGCAACTACGGTAATGGCGGGTTTTTTTCCGATATTTTTTAAAGAATTCTGGAGCTATGGTTCAAATCCGATAGCAAGCTCCTTACGCCTGGGAATTGGAAGTTCCCTTGCGGGAATTATTATTGCATTAATCGCTCCAATTCTGGGTTCTTTTGCTGATGTGGGAAGGAATCGTAAATGGTTTTTAGTTATATTTGCCCTGCTCGGAGCAGCCTTTACTGGATTGCTTTATCTGGTACCCCAGGGAGCCTGGTATCTTGCAATGATATTTTATATTATAGCAGGAGTGGGTTTTTTTGGATCCAATATATTTTACGATGCACTTCTTCCCCATACTACCAGTGAAGAAAATTATCATCTTGTATCTTCAATTGGATACAGTCTCGGCTATCTTGGGGGTGGAATTCTTTTTGCTTTTAATGTGGCTACCGTATTACAACCTGATTTTTTCCACATTACCAGCAGTGCTGAAGCAGTGAAGTTATCATTTGTTTCCGTAGCTCTCTGGTGGTTGTTATTTACCGTTCCCCTTTTAGTTTTTGTTAAAGAAAAAGAAAATGGCAGGGCAAATAAATCCATAGATAGCATTTTAAAAAATGGCTGGAAACAATATATAAATACTTACCGGGATATAAAAAAATATAAAAACCTTGCGCTGTTTCTATTGGCTTACTGGTTTTACATTGATGGTGTTGATACTATTGTCAGAATGGCGGTGGACTATGGATTATCTCTGGGGTTTAATAAAAATGACCTTATAGTCGCATTAATTATTACCCAGTTTACAGGGTTTCCGGCTGCATTGTTATATGTCTACTTTGCCCATAAAATGGGAATAAAAAGATCTCTATTATTCGGAATTCTAATCTATCTGCTGATTTGTATCTGGGCAGCTTTCATCAAAGAAAAAATCGATTTTTATTTAATAGCTTTTTCTATCGGGTGTGTTCAGGGAGGAGTTCAAGCCTTAAGCAGGTCCATTTATTCGCTTTTGATTCCAGCTGATCAATCAGCAGAATTTTTTGGATTTTATAATATGTTTGGAAAATTTGCAGTCATAATTGGCCCTCTGTTGATGTCGAGTACCTCATATATTATTCTTGGAATTACCGATTCTGAAAATATTGCGATACGAAGTGGTATTGTATCGATTGGTTTGCTTTTTATTGCAGGTAGTTATCTTTTAACCAAAGTAAAATTCGAAGAATAAAGTATGGCTATTTTATTTATCAAGTTTTTTTTAAGATAAAATTTTATTTGATAAAGAGATGTAAAATATTGCAAAAGATATGAAAAAAATAGAAAAAATAAATTTACTTGCTCCAGAGCAGGCCGGTGGTTGTAAAATTATTAAATTATTTGATCATTTTCAGGGTTAGTTTTAAAATTCCTGTTACACATAAAAATTCCAGATAGGCTTTATATCAACAAGTCCAAAATCCGATAATAAACTAATGGTTTGGCTCGATAAAATATTCATTATAAACTCCATTATTACGGTAATTTCCATTTTACCATTAATTTTTATTATAATTCTGATTAAAAAAACGTATCGTGGACTAAGTATGGACAGGGAAAATGATGCACTCTCCCCTTCTACGTTTCAAGCTGAACCTTTAATTGAGCACGATAATATAATTCATGTTACCGATGATCTGAACCCTGATTCCGGGAAATTTAGTATTTATGAGAGCTCCGTAAATGAATTTTCAGGTGAAGAGAATCAGATAGATTTAAATAATGAACAGGACCATCAACAGGTTTTATCTCATGTTGTAATAAAAGAGTATGCCCCTGCGTTAAAAGGAATTTTTGAAAGCAAGTTAAGATTGTATAATAAAAATAAATCCAGAATTTTAAATCTTGTACTACCTTTTTTCAGGTTTGACAATAATGAGATTTCAAGATTTTTGATTAATAATAAAAAAATTGTTTTATTGGAAGAGCTCTATGAACTATGGAAACTGGGGTATCATGATAGTTCACTTGCCTGGCCCCTTGTATCATATTTTTTTTCAATAAATCATCCAAATTCCCGGAAGATTTTGTTTGAAATACTAACGTACAAACAGATGAATATGAATCACAGGGTTGTACTCGAATTTTTATTTCAGGATATATTGAAAAAAACCATAACCATTGATCAGTTTAATAATAGTTACCGTGAAGATGCTGCGATCTGGATTTTTGAAGTTTCATTAAGAATATATTTTAATAAAAAACCGATTACCCGAAGTAATTTGAAAAAATGGCTTGGCGAGATGGAGCGATTAAATGAAGAAAAGTCAAGCCTTCCATTTGTGGAGTTTTATAATAAAGAACTTTTTGAGAAAAGTTCAGTTTTATTGAAATTTTATCTATTAAAAAGGTTTCAACTTTATAATCTACCACTCTGGAAAGAGCTTGTCTTTAAACAGGTTTTTTATTATGGAAGTTATAAAAAACTTAATCTTTTTTCCTTTCAAGCACCTGAATTTATTTTGATAAAAAATGCCCGAAACCAAAAATGGAGTCATGAGGAATGGAAAGTTGTTATAAAAAAATTAAAAGAGCATCCCTTTGCTCCTTTGCATACATTCAGATTAGCTTTGAAGCAAAAATCAGATTTTTTAAATACGTTTACCATTGATAAAGAAACTCTCGCAACTTATATAAAACATCTGTCAGAAAATGTAAAAAGCCGTCTTTACATGCCTCCCAAGATGAAGTTTTATCTTTTTTTATATTTTTTGCATAAAGAAGACTGGAATAATATGGCATATGTTTATACCCATCTGGGTGTGCAGGCAGAAAAGCATATTCCTAAACTGTATTATGCAAGGTCATTTTTCAAAAGAAAAATGTATGAAAAGGCCTATGAGCTGATTTCAGAATTGATCGAAAAGGAAAATAAAAATATCGTAAGTTTAAATGAGGCGGCGATTTATGCAACCTATGCAGGAAAAATGGAGCATGCTGAACTTATTTTTACACGTCTGCGAAAATTGTTTCCTGAAAACTCCCAGGTGCTGATCAACGAATCCATATATCTGAAAAGACGAGCCTTGAAAATAGCAGCAGAATCAGAAATTTTTACAGTAACAGAAAAGATTGCATAACCATGAAAAAAGCGATCTGTTATACTGTATATTCATCAATCTCTTTGGCTGCAATGATTTCCAGTTTAATGTTTTTCTTGATTAAAAGTTTTCGATAGTGTTGTAAAATATCATCAATTTGTATATCAGTTCGATTGGGGTCATGATGAGTTAAAACTACTCTTTTTACCCTTCCTTCAATTGCCTGATTTATAATATAATTTACAGGGGCATGGCCCCACCCCTTATACATTTCATACTCATCGGGTAGATACTGGGCATCGGCGATCATCATGGATGTGTTGAGAATAAACTCTTTGTAACGGTTGTTTTTTATCTGTTTGATATTGTCCATCCCTTTTCGATATGGCTCGTGATCAGTCAGGTAACAGATAGAAGTTTCATCCACAGATATTCTGTATCCTAAATTTTCAATGGGGTGGTTTAATAGTATGGTTTTAATATTAATGTTGCTGACAGTAAGGCTAGTCTCCTCTAATTCCATTATTTGAATGTCTGCAACTGGTTCGCCTAGATTAACAGGATTAGTGTGCTGTTTAAACAGAGAGAGAATTTCACTTTTCAGGTTATATATTAAAGAGGCAGGGCCGTAAATAATAATATTATATTTTTTAGAATATAACGGTAAAAAAAAAGGTAACCCGCTTATGTGATCACTGTGTATATGTGTTAAAAAAATATGAATCTTGTCAATATGTTCTATCGCAATTAAATCCTCTCCGAGTTTTTTTAATCCGGTTCCTGCGTCAAAAATAAAAAATTCATTACTTTTTTTATCCCGGATAGCCAGGCAGGCGGTATTGCCTCCATATTTTTTAAATTTTTCCCCTGAAACAGGAATAATTCCCCGCGATCCGTAAACTCTAACGATCATTACTTCCTTATAATCAATCGATTACAAACTGTCAAAATCTTTCTGAAATGATCGAGAGTGTTTATTACTTCTTTGTAATAAACTAGATGAAAGATGCAGCTCTTGTAATTTCTTCTCTACTATAATTCAGGCATAAGCCTTCTTTTTTTCTGAAGGAGACATAAAAAAAGGTTTACAAAACAGCAATGTACAGTAATGGTGCATTATACTATACACAGGTGTAGTAATGAGTGGTTCTGGTTTGATAAGACTATGAAACTAAATAAACTTGAACCAGTATCCACTTTTTTGTATTCCAGTAATTCAGATTTTTTGAATGAAAATAAAACTGATAATATTCAGTTTAAAATAATTCGTAAAAAAAAGATTGAGAATGAAGGTAATTCATCTGATCAATCATTTGAAGTTTGGTTACAAAATGAATTTAAAGCCAAAACTGTCACAAGCAGTTTTGGTACAAATAAAGTACCCTATGAAAACAGATTTGATGCAGAAATGCACAAAAGTGTTAAATTTTTATGTGAGTTCTGGGCCTGATGTAAATCAGGTTCAGAACCAAATTTACGAACATCAAAAAATCAGTAATCAATAATAAATAAAACCAGAAGGTATATTTTGCCTCAGGCAAGTTCATATGGGCATTATTATAAATGTTTGTCACCAGTATTATATTATAGATCAGTAAAAAAAAGAAAATAATAAAAAAGTTGTATTGCATCAAAAACCTGTTTTTAGTCAGATATTTCAAAAAAATGAAGAGCAATGGAAGCAATACCTCTAGTATCAAAATAATTAAATCATTGGAGTAAATGTAATGAATGCTCCTTTTGCTGAAGATGATGTAGTTATAATAGATCCATGGTTGGCTTAGAAGTAATAATTGAACAATGTATAATATAACAAAGTTTCGATCTGTTTTTTCAATGTTTTTGATTTTATGAAAAAAAAATAATAATATATTAAAAATTGTCATTATATATAATCTTATAATATGTTTAAACAGATAATATAGACCAATTAGATGTGGCTTAAAATTTTGTTTGAAAGTATCTAGCATTTGTATTTAATTTTATTTGACATTTTCAGTGCATTATATTAAAATGCAAATTATGCGTAACATATATTTATTATTGATAATCTTTATTGCAATACCCTGTCAAATGATATTTGGCGCAATAATCAGGTTACAGACTCTTGATTCTCATAAAATGGAACTGATAGAAAAGGTTGCAGTAGGAACACCGGATGAAAGAATCAGGGCTATTGAAGAGTGCGGTTATAGTCATATTATTGCCTGCTATTATACATTGATTGAAACATTAACAGATGAAAATAAAGATATTCGAAGTGCGGTTGCTCTTGCTCTTGGAAATATTGGGGTAAAGGAGTCCAGTGAGCATCTGAAAAAAGCACTTGAAAATGAAAAAGATGAAAATATTAAAATAAACTTCATTCGTGCATTGGGAATGACAAGAGATAAAGATTATGCAGAATATATTGCGTCGTTTCTGAAGAGTGAAGTGGAGATGATAAGGTTTCATGCCACTGAAGCGTTAATTGAATTAAATAATGACAAGACTCTTGAGGCCATAAATTCTGCTCTAACAACAGAAAAAAGTGATGTATGCAGAGTAGTTATGCTCGAGGCCTCTTTGCACTTCAAAAAAAGTAACAAGGAACATGCAGATTTATTAAAAGATTATTTAACTTCGCCTGATAGAAACGTGCGATATAATGCAGCGATTGCTGCAGAGAGGCTTTTACTTAAAGAACTTCATATGTCTGTGGGGGCTGCTCTCATGTATGAAAATGAACCTATGGTTCGGGAAAAACTGGCTTCTGCTTATAAACGAATCGGTATTTTATAGTTCAGGTGATTATTCCACCAGCCAGAATATATTTTTCTGATTCTTCAAAGAAAACAGCTGATTGCCCGGGTGTTACCGAATGAATATTTTCAGAAATTTCTACTTTGATTTCATTTTGTGATTCGTTAAAAGTCAAGGTCCCTGAAGCCGGTTTGCTGTTGTAGCGTACCTGAACAAGCGCTTTCAAGGGGGCTGATTTTTTCAACTCTTCCAGGGCAATCCCCTGATAATTGATATCTTTGACTGTAAATGTTTTTTTGAATAACTCTTCTTTATGCCCCACTATGATGTCATTATGCTCAATTTTTATTACATACATAGGGGTTCCTGTAGCAATATTTAATCCTTTTCTCTGTCCTACTGTATAATTTTCTTTGCCTTTATGTTCCCCAATTATTTTACCATCAGTCGTTTTGACAAATCCGGGTTCGAATTGAATACCTTGATCGTTAAAAAATTTTCGATAATCACCTTCTACAAAGCAGATCTCCTGAGACTCTTTACGTTCGGCTGCAGGCAAGTTATATTTTCGGGCAATTTCGCGCACCTGTGCTTTTTTATAATCATTCAGTGGAAATAAAATATTCGCTAAGACATCCTGACCTAATCCATAAAGGTAGTATGATTGATCTTTTGTATCATCAGTAACAGGGAAAATTGCAAGACGTCCATTGGGTAATCGTGAGACTTTGGAATAATGGCCGGTTGCCATATATTGATATCCTAAAGCCCGGGCAGCATTGTAAAGCTCACCAAATTTAATTTTCATATTACAATTTATACAGGGGTTGGGAGTAACTCCATTCTGGTAATCCTGAATAAACGGTTCAATAACATTTTTTTCAAATGTTTGTTCCAGATTGATTAAATGAAAGGGAATATCCAGTAATTGGGTTGTTTTTTCAACAAAATTAACATTTAGATCAGATTTATTTTGTTCATATGGAGTTCTGTATCTTAGTCGCATATGTGCTCCACCTACCCAGTATCCCATTTCTTTTAATAGGACTGCAGTAGTGGAGGAATCGACACCGCCGGACATTGCGACTAAAACACTTTTTTCCATCAATTTGTATTAATACCTGGGCATATTAGGGTCAATCTCTTCAGCCCATTGGTCCACACCACCTTTGAGACTTTTTACCTTTTTATATCCCCAACCCTGCAGCAGACGTACTGCATCCATTGAGCGTGAGCCGACTTTGCAGATAACGACAATATCCCTATCCAGTGGTATTTCACTTAAATGACTAGCCATTTTTGCTAATGGAATAAGAATACTGCCATCAATAGCGCAAATTTCATTTTCTTCAGGAGTTCTCACATCGAGTAAAAATGGTTTTTGGCCCTTTTTTAATAAATCATTTAGTTCACCCGGAGCTATTTCAAGTGGATGTGCACCCTCATCAGCACTATGAGGTTGCACACCGCAGAAATGTTGATAATCAATGAGTTTGTGTATCGATCTTTTGCTTGAGCATATAACACAATCCGGATCTTTTTTTATTTTTAATTCTTTAAATTTCATCCCCAAAGCGTCAAAAGTTAATAAACGCCCCACAAGCGGATTACCCTCTCCAGTGATAAGTTTAATTGCTTCGGTAGCCTGCATAATACCGATTATACCAGGTAATATTCCCAATACTCCCCCTTCAGAGCATGACGGCACCATTCCATTGGGTGGAGGATCCGGATACAAACATCTGTAGCAAGGACCATCTGGATCACCAAAAACAGTCACCTGTCCATCAAATCTGAATACAGATCCAAAAACATTTTTCTTTCCGGTTAATATCGAGAGGTCATTAGCCAGATATCTGGTTGGAAAATTATCAGTTCCATCAATGATGATATCAAAATCTTCAGAAATTTCCATGGCATTTTCTGACGAGAATGCAACAGGGAATGCGGTCACTTTTATATGCGGGTTTATTTTTAATAATCTCTCTTTCGCAGTTTCCACCTTGGATTTTCCTACATCTTCTGTGTTATATAAGATTTGTCTTTGTAAATTAGAATAATCAATTACATCAAAATCAACCAGTCCTATATGACCTACTCCTGCTGCCGCAAGGTATAATCCTAATGGAGATCCTAGACCCCCTGCACCTATAATTAAAACGGAACCCTTTTTCAGCTTTTCCTGACCTTTCATCCCGACTTCGGGCATGATTAAATGTCGTGAGTATCTTCTGATTTCTTCTTTCGTTAGTTTCACTTGATCTCCTTGTTTTTACAGTTAAATTTTATTTATATACAATATTTTTCGTTTTATCCAGTTAATTTAAGTAATCATAAAGTTTTTTACCTTTTTTAGTTTAAAAAAGGGTCTTTAATATTCCGGGCAAAATATGAGTATATGCCCCCTTTTTCAAATAAAACTTCACGCCATACAATTTCCGGTTTTTCATGAAAAATGATCTCTTTTTTTGCAGGCATTACTACCCATGTTTTTGATTCAAGCTCTTTTTCCAGTTGACCGGGAGCCCAACCGGCATATCCATGATAAATATGAAAAGGGGCTTTTTCTTCAATGAGTTTTTCCAGTAATTGAAAAGAGGTGCCCATATATACCCCATCAATAATTTTTTCACCATCTTCCTGACGAACATTTTCATCGCCCATAAATAATACAAAAATTACATCTGTTCGGACAGGACCACCATTGTAAATTTTAGTTATACCCCTTTCATTTTTCAGGGATGGAAGTTCATCAAGGTAATTTTCCGATTCAGGGCGATTTACAACAAGACCAAAAGCCCCTTCTTCATTGTGTTCGATTATAAACAATACAGTTTCTGCAAAACTTTTTTCTTTCAACGCTGAATTTGATATTAAAAACTTTCCCTTGATAAAATCCATAACAAGAATTTATTTAATAAAATTCATTCTTTTTAAATCATTTTTTAGATTTTCAACATCTACTGCACTGTGGTCGAGCGCTGCTTTCTCTTCAGCAGTTAAATTAATTTCCAGAATTTTCTCTACTCCATTTCCGCCGAGAATTACCGGAAGACTGATGAAAATATCGTTATAGCCGTACTCGCCTTTACAATAAGATGCAGCCGAGAATACTCTTTTTTGATCGAGTAAAATGGCCTCTGCCATGGATATAGCCCCTGCAGCAGGAGCATAAAAAGCTGATCCTGTTTTTAAGAGTGCTACAATTTCTCCTCCGCCATTTCTGGTTCTTTCTACCATAGCCTCGATTTTTTCTTTTGTCATTCCGGGGAATTCAGGAAGAGGAATTCCTCCCACATAGGAAAATCTGGGAAGGGGCACCATATGATCACCATGTCCACCCAGGACAAATGCCCTGATATCGTTTACACTCACACCGGTTTCCATGGCGATAAAAGTACGAAATCGTGAAGCATCCAGAACTCCCGACATTCCTACTACCTTATTTGTAGGAAATCCGGTAATTTTACTGAATAAAAAAACCATAGCATCGAGCGGATTTGAAATAATTAATACATTACTCTCAGGAGCATAGCGGGCAACATTTTCTGCCACTGAGCTCATAATGGTTGCATTGTCTTTTAACAGATCATCCCTGCTCATTCCGGGTTTTCTGGGCTTTCCTGCTGTAATAATTACAAGGTCAGCTTCTGCAATATCTTTATAATCGTTTGTACCTATAATTGAGTTACTTAAGCCATCAATGGGGGTAGCCTGATGTATATCCAGCGCCTTTCCCTGAGGTAACCCCTCTACGACATCAAATAAAACCACATCTCCCAGTTTTTTTTGAACAGCCATTAATGCCAGATTTCCGCCGATTTGACCAGCTCCAATGAGTGCGATTTTTTTTCGTTTGAATGCTTTCATCTCTTTCTCCTTTGAATATATGTATGTAAAAACCCTGTCTTCGCTATCACAAATGTATGAATCAAATTGTCAACTATATACAATTTCTATAATTGATAATTCGATCAACAATTTGAAAGATTTATCTCTTTAAGGAAGATTGTTTAAAATAAATTGATCAAGAACCAGGGTATAATTACTGTAACCGTATACTTCAGGAAGATTATTATGAACAGACCCGGAAACTCTGATTGCCTGAGAGGATGTACCGGCATAATTGGCATATACCATCTCTCCATGCGTTGTGATCGATAAAAATGAGTCATTTATTCCATGCATCCACAGAAATGGCTTATAAATAATTCGCATATTGTCAGCATTGTTTATTTTTATATTCATAAAATACGACCCGGGAAGTGCCAATAGAGTTGCGTCCTGAGCCATTGTTTCAGCAGAGGCAAATGGTGCCTCAAGCATGATCAATGAGGGCTGCATTGTTCGTGGATGAGCTGTTAATTCGGTAGCAGGAGCAGATCCAAGACTATAACCATATATGATTAAATTATTTGCTGTGAGCCCCTGGTTAAATAACCAGCCGATTGCCGCATCTACATCATTATACATTCCGGCTTCTGAAGGAGTTCCTTCGGACATACCATACCCTTGATAATCGATCATTAATACCCCATATTTGTTTTTTGCACCAACATTGGCCAGTAGTTTGGCACGTGGCCAGTAAAAATCCATATGATCACGATTTCCATGACAATATAAAATTACTTTTTGAATGCCGTTTGAAATTAAAGTGGTATCACCAATATAAATGGCATAGATCGTTACATTCTGGTTTTTTTCGGATTTTGATGTAATGGTAAATGGACCATAAATTAAATTTGATGCAATATCATATGATGCAGGAAGGTTTGCAAGCTCACGATCTCCAGTATAATTGTCTAGTTTGTAAGATTGAATTTTTTGCTGATTGAATAAAAAATCATCGAGACGCAAACAGGTGTTGAAATTCAGGGCAAGTAAGATAGTTAAAATAAATCTGGTTTTTTTCATAATAATTATACTTTTAAAAATTTCTTGCAACATTAATATATGTGCCAAATGCTCCCGAGTGATTAATTCCATGGTAGGTAATAACCTTGTTTTGATTATCAATAAATGGCGCCAGATATTTGGCTTCAAGTGTGAGCATCCACTTTCCGGGTGCATATGTATAACCGGCATATAGTGAGGGTAACCAGTGATGTTTTTGCTTTTCATTCAACCCTCTCTTGGTGGCCAGTTCAAACCAGTTTCCGACCCCCATATAAACAAAATCATCTCTGGTTTGGGCTGTATTCCAGTATATATTCATATCGATAGTCGGATAAAATTTAAAATTCCATTCCCATCTATCCAGAAGAAAATAATAGGCATTATATACAGATAAACCCGGAATCCATTTGTCGGGTTTAATGAGACCATAGAGTCCCCCTGTTTCCATTTGAATAGTGCCAAAAACAAGTGAGGTAACGCCCATAGAACCAGTAAAAGTTAAATTTTCGCTAAAACCATAACTTCCATAAACAGACGACAGAGGCACCGGAATTACGGTATCAAACAGATCAACCAGGGGGCCACCCATTGAAAATCCAGCCTGCAAAGATTTTTCAGGTAGAGGCTTTACCACTCGTGCGGTACTGCAAAATAGCGAAAAAGTAATAGTGCTGACTATAAGCGATCTGAAAACGAGGTACACAATTCCAATCTCTGAAAAAGGGTTGAAATTGCAATTTATTTTATGCAACAAAAATGAAATGCTTTTTAAGTTCATCTCTATGGGTATCATAATGAGCTTTAATCAGCGCCTACCGGTAAATATCAATTGACAATTCGTAATTGGGTATAGATTCTTTGATTATAAAAATGATCTCTGGTAAAATAAAGGAATATATATTCACCACGTGTATTTTAATTTTAATATTAATTTTAATATTTTTTGGAACTGACCATTATATGGCATCGCAGGTGCCAAAGGGTAAACATTTTTGGATGCCAGCACTACCGTGGGATGATAAAATTCCTTTATTATCGGGATGGATCTGGATTTACCTTTTGTATTTTCCCCTTTGTTTTTTACCGATTACCTGGAAAGAAATATGGGGGAACATAATATTTTTTCAAAAAACAGTTTGGGGTTATGCGATTATTTCTCTTGCTGCAAATTTTATATTCTGGATATTTCCTTCCAGGATATTACGTCCTTCTGTTCCATCTTTTGATTTAACAGGTCAATTAATGTTGTTGACCTATACAGTGGATCCAGGGTTTAACGTTTTTCCGAGTCTGCATGTAGCACTGATCGCTTATGTTGCCTGTCTTGCCTGGAGGGCAAGTAAAAAATCTCTTTCGATGCTCATCTGGATATTTTGTTTTCTCGTTGCTTTGTCAACTTTGTTTGTCAGGCAGCACTACATATTGGATTTACCTGCAGGTTTTCTTCTGGGTATTGCCGGGTATTTTTTAATTTTTAAAGTACCATTTATAAATTACAATTTAAAAAAAATATAGCTGAAACAGGGGGCGCATCAGAGTTTTGTGTGGCAAGATGGTGTTTTATATCGGTAAGATAAACAATTTTAAAAAATTTTAAGCGGGCCAAACAAGGTTCATAACAGTTATTTTTTTTGAACTTTGTTCTGAATTTCATTAAGAAGCGCCTGTACTGCATTTTTGTTATTAATCATTCCTTTGGAAACTCCATCTACATACAATATAGAGTGTTCCCTTCCTAATGACAATCCAATATCAGCCTCTTTGGACTCTCCTGGTCCGTTAACTACACAACCCATTACGGCAATTGTAAGGGGGGTTTTAATGTTTTCCGTTTCATGCTCCACCAGTTTCACAATAGATATCAAATCACCTTCGAGGCGACCACATGTAGGGCAAGATATTATATTTACTCCCTGTCTTGAATATCCCAGTGCCTTCAAAATCTCGCGGCCTGCTTTAATCTCCTCTACGCCAGTGTCTGTTAAACTAACACGAATCGTATCACCAATTCCTTCTGCTAAAAGAGTTCCTATTCCAATGGCAGACTTGATAGTTCCTGATAGTGATGCACCAGCTTCGGTAATTCCCAGGTGAAAAGGGTAATCTACTTTTTGTGCCAATTTACGATATGCTTCTATAGTCATCCATACATTGGATGATTTCATGGCAACAATTGTATTATAAAATCCAAGTTCTTCCAGTATTTCGATATGTTTGAGAGCACTGTCGGCCATGGCATCGGCTGTCGGATAACCATGTTTTTTTAAAATATCTTTTTCAAGCGATCCTGAATTTACTCCAATTCTAATCGGAATATTCTTATCGATACATCGATCGACTATCGCTTTAATTTTTATTTTATTGCCGATATTTCCGGGATTCAGTCGTATTTTTTGTACCCCGGCGTCAATGGCCATTAATGCAAGTTTGTAATCAAAGTGAATATCTGCAACAAGGGGAATATGAATGGAAGATATTATTTTTTTTAAACCCTGCGCTGCCTCCTCGTCATTAACAGCGCAACGCACAATTTCGCATCCGGCCTCTTCGAGTGCAATGATTTCTTTAATGGTAGAGACTGTGTCAGCAGTTTTAGTTTTCGTCATTGATTGAATGGATATCGGATGGCCATAACCGACAGGTACATTTCCAACATTAACTGTTCTACTTTTTCGTCTTAAGGGTTCTGGCGATAATCTCTCATTCATATATTATTGCAAAATATAAATTAAAGAGATAGCAGGGCAATCAAATTTCAAACCATGAAATCCACTTTGAAAAAAATTCCCGCCAAATTGGTTCCTGGCGATTTGGAATAATATTTTAAGGCTGATACCAAATGATTCTGGTTCTATCACAATAAGACATTACATCAAAATGTACTAGGAACCAGAACTTGAAATAAATAGAATTTCTTAATATTTATGTATGGTATATTTATTTTCGTTTTCGCATGGTAGGGTTCAGAATTGATTTTCTTAACCTCAGGCTTTGCGGAGTTACCTCTAAAATTTCATCGTCTTCGAGTAAGTCCATCGACTCTTCCAGACTCAGAGATCTTGGAGTAGTCAGTTTCAATGCATCATCAGTTCCAGATGCCCGCACGTTTGTTAACTTTTTTTCTCTAACTGGATTTATATCCAGATCATTGTCACGATTGTGCAGACCTACTATCATACCCACATATACAGTTGTTTGTGCTCCAATATAAAGGTCACCACGTTCCTGCAGGTTAAAGAGTGCATAGGTACTGGTTACCCCATTTTCCATGCTCACAAGAACACCTCTCTGACGTCCTTCCATTGCTCCTGTGAATGGGCGATACTCTAAAAAGCTTGATGAAAATGTTCCCTCGCCTCTTGTTTCTGTAAGAAAGAAAGAGCGAAATCCAATTATACCACGTGTCGGAATCTGGTACTCTATTCTTACGTTACCATGACCCAATTGCTGCATCTGCTGCATCAGACCTTTTCTACGATTTAATTCCTGAATAACTCCGCCTGATGCGGTTTCAGGAACATCCATCACCAGCATCTCAAATGGCTCACTTTTCACGCCATCAATCTCTTTGGTAATAACTTCGGGTCTTGAAACGCCTATTTCAAAACCTTCACGTCTCATATTTTCAATTAAAATTGCAAGTTGCAGCTCACCTCGTGCTGATACTTTAAATGAATCTCCCAGATCTTCCACTTTTAAAGAGAGGTTTGTCTGAATCTCTTTGTTTAATCGTTCACGCAGGTTACGAGAAGTGACAAATTTGCCCTCTTTCCCGGCCAGAGGAGAATCATTTACCAGGAATGTCATTGCAACCGTAGGTGGTTCAATTTCAATTCTGGTCAATGGTTCTTTAACTTCAGGAGCACAAAGGGTATCACCAATGGTCATCTCGGGAATTCCCGCAATCGCTGCAATATCACCCGCCTCTACCCTGTCCGTTTCCACTCTTTTAATACCAAGAAATTTAAATATTTTTGTTATCTTGTGATTTGATACCGTCGGATTTTTCTTCTCATCCACTCCCAGAAGCTTTACGTTATCTCCGATTTTTAATGTTCCATCAAACATACGACCAATGCAAATTCTACCCAGATATTCATTATAATCAAGATTTGCTACCTGAAAAACAAATGGTTTATTTACATCACCTGTTGCACTAGGTGCAAATTCCAGAACTGCATCCATTAAAGGCTCAAGATCTTTTTTTTCATCTTCAAGGTTTTTTACGGCAAAACCGTTTTTAGCACTTGCAAATATTACTGGAAAATCAATTTGCTGATCGTTTGCATTTAATTCAAGGAAAAGATCAAATGTTTTATCAATAACACCATGAGGATCACAACCATCACGATCAATTTTGTTTACCACAAGAATAATTTTATGACCCAGTTCAAGAGCTTTCTTTAAAACAAATCGTGTCTGTGGCATAGGGCCATCAAAAGCGTCCACAAGCAAAAGACAAGAGTCCACCATTTTTAAAACCCTTTCCACCTCTCCTCCAAAATCAGCATGGCCAGGCGTATCTATAATATTTACATAATAATCCTTATACATTACAGCAGTGCTTTTAGACAAGATCGTAATGCCCCGCTCCTTTTCTATCTGGTTCGAATCCATAACCCGATCCGTTGCATCTTTGGCATCGATTCCCGAGCAGAAAGTAAGTATTCTATCAATTAAAGTTGTTTTTCCATGGTCAACGTGAGCAATTATCGCAATGTTCTTCTTTTTCATATTTGCAGTCAGAAATTCAGCCTTAAACAGGGCGACAATCAAAATTGTTTTCTTTCAAAGCTTCTTTAACCATTTAGAAATCTTGCCTCTGGTGTGGCTCCGGTGCCTTTTTTTTTAAGTTGAACGAACCTGTTTAAACTATATTTTCAAAATCAGGCCGATTTTTAACGCCTGCATTTATCTCTTTTGCGACGTCATGAACTATACAACGCTGCTTATATAATTTTCTATATTAATTTTTCAGAACTGTTTATTTATTGAATTAAAATTTATGTAATCATCAGAAACAAATCTTAATAAAGAAAATTCAAACAAAGCAAATCTTATTAAAATTGTTTATTCCAGATTCATGGATTTAATTTTGTTTCGGCCACTATTTTTAGCATCATAGAGAGCTTCATCAGCTTTTTTCAAAAGCAGCTCAGGAAGCCATTTTGATTGAGCTATTCCCGTAGAGGTACCCATACTGAGAGTTACGTGTGGAGCAATAGTCGATTGTTCATGCGAAATATTTCCGTCAATAATCTTTTGCTGAATTTTGTTTGCTATATCAAAAACTGCTGAATCATCTGAATGGGGCAGCAATATAGCAAACTCTTCTCCTCCCATACGGTAGAGTTCATATTGAGGTACCAGTGCTTGCTGAATCAGAGAAGATACCTGTTTCAAACATTCATCACCCTGAATATGGCCATAATGATCATTATATTTTTTAAAAAAGTCTATATCGATCATGATTATACTCAAAGGTTCCTTTGTTCGTAACCCTTTTAACCAGGCAATTTTCAGATTATTATGAAATACCTGCTTGTTTAAAGCGCCAGTAAGGCCGTCATGATTGGCCAGTTTAAATAAAGTATCGCGCGAATGTTTTAATTCAAGATGGGTATTGATTCGGGCTTTTAAAACCGATGCA
>Ga0224495_10000204_pt1 | contig 48183 bp, 42 predicted proteins | sample SF_Jul11_sed_USG_FD_168128 | JGI IMG/M metagenome (GOLD analysis project Ga0224495, IMG submission 168128) | Sediment microbial communities from San Francisco Bay, California, United States - SF_Jul11_sed_USGS_4_1 | ecosystem: Environmental > Aquatic > Marine > Sediment | place: USA: California...
CGGTTTGCTGCAGGTCGATACACCATGCCCATCGTTCTTCAATGACTCGCTGATAATATCGATGAGTCCCAAATCCTGGCTAATTACGAATATTTTGGCCACCGTACTATCCTGCGCAGTTCAAGCAACCGAGGTACGAGAACGCAAAAATCGGCAAATGGTTCTTGCTGCTGACTGTGTTCATACTATTGGTGATCGATTGCCCTTTTTATCCGACTCATAAGCGTGTCGGTCCGAACAGCACCGAGACTAAGCCGCATCTTGATCTTCTCCTGTTCGAGAAAACGGTTCAGATCAGCACGAGCTTTCAGCGCCGTGAACGAATCAGGATACCGGTTTATGATATCGACAAACAAAACAACGCGAGCCGGGTATACTGACCAATGGCTTTCCCACACAGCGACGGCCCGTTCAGCAACAATATCTTTGATGTATTGATTGAAATCCAAGTCATCAACATCCCACGGCGAAAATATCATCTGGCGATACAATTCATACAGCTCTTCGATAGCCTCCTGATCGCCCGTCTTTGCGATTCTCCGCTGCAATACTTCAACCTGCGCAAACCATTCGCCATAGTCAACCTCACGGAATTTGAATTCGATTGGGACCATGACCCATGTCTGCAACTTCTCTTCACCGACGACTGCAGGAGAAAAAACGAATGTTTTGGCGGTCCGCACGGCCGCAGAATCAAGCAGCATATTGTTTGATGACTTCGCAATGCTTACCTCTTCTGCTCTGCCACTCCGATTGACTAAAACCTTCACATGAACGGTACCCTCCATACCCTGCCGCCTGGCTTCGTCTGGATAATCCAACTGGTAATCAAGCAGGACAGGAACCAACAACGCCTTTTTTGCTGAACATGATACTAAGAGCACCCCTAAAAATGCGCAAATTGCGTAGCTTTTTATGCTCATTCATAAAATATAGCCATTTCGTGAGCGCTCGTCAATAGCAAACCTTGCGATACGCATCCCTTGAACTTTAGTGCGAACCGAATATAATTACGTCGGAGGTACCGTGATTGAACTGAGGAACTTTGTCAAGAATATCAGGCCATACAAACCCGGAAAACCTATAGAAGAAGTAACAAAGGAACTGGGGCTAAGCGGTGATATCCTGAAATTGGCTTCGAACGAGAACCCCCTGGGTGCTTCACCACACGCGATCAGGGCCATGAACGAGAAGATAAGCGACTCTTTTCTTTATCCTGATGACAATTGCTACTATCTGAAGCAGCGATTGAGTGAGAAATCCGGCATTCCTGTGTCAAATGTCATTGTTGGAAGCGGATCAGTTGAGCTGATCGAATTGATTTTCAAAGCATACGTAAATCCAAGAGATCAGGTCATAATGAGTGAACCTTCATTCATCATGTACAAGATCGCCTGTCAGATTTTTGGTGGCGAGCGTGTTGCCATACCGCTGAAGGATTATCAACATAACATAGAGGCCATGATCGAGAAAATCAACGCAAAAACCAAAATCATCATCGTTGACAATCCTATAAATCCAACCGGTACTATCATTAAAAAAGTGGAAATGGACCATTTTGTTGACTCGGTACCCGCGAATGTCATCCTGGTCATTGATGAGGCGTATCATGAGTATATCAAAGAAGCCGACTATCCGCACGGGCTGGATTATCTTAAGAAACACCAAAATATCATCGTCCTCCGTACGTTTTCAAAAATTTACGGACTGGCGGGACTGCGCGTCGGCTATGGGTTCGGCAGCGAAGAAATCATAGGTGCCATGATGAAAGTCAGACTACCATTCAACGTAAACCGCATCGGTCAAATTGCCGCCGGCGCAGCACTCGGCGACACCGATTTCGTCAGGGCCAGCATGGAAAGCAACGAAAACGGCAAGGCCTATCTGTATCGCGAATTCGCACGTCTGGACCTGAAGTACACACCATCGTTCGGGAATTTCATCCTCGTCGATTTCAAGAGGGACGCTAAAGAGGTATTCGAAGCAGCACAGAAAAAAGGTATCATTCTGAGAACAGTATACGAGTACGGTCTACCCACGTCACTACGCATCACGATAGGGTCAATGGGCCAAAACGAAAGGCTTGTCAAGGTTTTGCAGGAAATAGTATAGATGAAATCTTTCGATGATGTCTTAAACCTGGCACGGGACAAAGGCAAGAGGAGATGCGTGGTCGTCAAGGCGGAAGACGAAGCGGTTTTAGAGGGCATCAGGCTGGCCCAGGAACTGGAATTGATAACGCCGGTGCTGGTCGGCGATGCTCAGGCAATCACCACGATCGCAAAAAAAATACAGCTGCAAACGGCAGATTGTGAAATACACAATTGTCCAGACGAAGCTGAAGCCATCGTCGAAGCGAACACGCTGGTCCGGGAAAAAGGCGATTTTCTCATGAAGGGCATGTTGTCAACATCCTCGTTCCTGAAGGGTGTCTTAGATAAAGAGACGGGATTACGAAAAGGAAAGATCCTCAGCCATATCGCGGCACTCGAGATCCCAAGTTACCACAAGTTAATATTCATGTCGGATGGAGGAATGAATCCACGGCTAGATCTTAATATCCGCATCGAGATAATAAAAAACGCAATTGAGACATTGAATCTCATGGGTATTGAGCAACCGAAGATCGGCTTAGTTGCCGCAAGTGAAACCGTACACCCCGACATGCCTGAGACCGTAGATGCGGCCAGGATAGTCGAAATGAACCAGTCCGGACGGCTTACTGGCGCAACGATTGCCGGTCCTTTCGGATTCGATGTGGCGATCTCCAAGGAGGCTGCCGCGATAAAGAAAATTGACAGTCCTGTTGCTGGAGATGTTGATTTCATACTTATGCCCAACATCTCTGCAGCCAACATCTGGGCAAAAGGTTTGATCTACTTCGGCAAGACCAGGGCGGCGGGCTTGGTGGCTGGTGCGCTCCATCCCATTATTATGCTATCACGCGCTGATGAACCAGTAACCAAACTCAACTCAATTGCCCTGGGTGTAATAATAGCAGCGACCTAACATCACGATTCGTCGAGAAAAGAACACATACATTTCTGGCCAGGTAGGAAGCAATGTCGGAGACCTCCAGCTTTTTTCAGGCACCGAGATACTCAAAAGACTGTCCAAAGAAAAATCACTGCGAATTGGCGGTCTTTGTGGATCATCAACGACCATCTTCGTCCACGAATTGGCCCGACAAAGACCGATTGTGTTAGTACCTTCAGGAGAAAACACAGAACGATACCGACGTGAATTGAGAAAAATCGGGAATGATATCACTGCCGTCGATCCTGATCACCCATTCTTTCTGGATTCGAACATAATCGTCGTTGATCCGGTGATGCTTTCCAGGCAGATAACAAAAAAAGAAGTCATTAACCTCGCCGTGCACCGGAATATTAACGTCGAACAATTCATCGCACAACTTGAAACGACGGGATATTCACGAGAGGACAACGTTGAGGAAGAAAATGAATATGCCGTCCGCGGTGGCATCATTGATGTCTTCGAATCAGATGGATTCCCGGTTCGGATCGAGTTGTACGGCAATAAGGTGTTCTCGATCCGAAAATTCGACACACAAACCCAGAGATCAACGGAAAACATAGAACGCACCAGACTGAATCTCGCAAGTGTGGGAACCCAATCAAAATCACTCATCCACCTGATAACCGAAAATCACATAATGATAACTGAAGTCGATATCCAACCGACCGTACAATCAGTTTTCCTCGTTGACCGGGGTGACATTCAATACAACTTCAGTGCACCCAGACCGTATTTCGGTGATTTCAGAACGCTCGTTGATGAGATGAAACAAGAAAGACTTAGATTTAAATTCCTCGTCTCGGCTTCTCTGGGCAGAAAACTACGTTCATTGTTGGGAGAGATCGAGGTCTACCGTGCACCGTTGGAATGCGGCTTCGTCGACAACACCAATAGAATCGTCCACCTGACAGAAAAAGAGATATTCGGTTCGATAAGAAAACGCAAAGTTGTTTATAAAGGACCATTTGTTGACGATCTCATGGGGTTCAAGGAACTTGATTATGTTGTGCATAGCGATTTCGGCATTGGACAATACAAGGGACTCACGCTAGTGGACGTCGAAGGCAAGAAGATAGAATGCCTTGAAATTGCCTACGCAGGAAACGACAAACTATTTCTACCGGTCGAGCGCATGAACCTTCTGGAAAGGTTCGTAGCGACCGATGACCGGCCCCCGCGTCTATCCAAATTGGGAGGGGAATTATGGCTGCGCACAAAGAAGCGAGTAAGAAAAGCAACCGAGCGATTGGCCGTTGAATTATTGAAACTCTATGCACAGAGAATGCAGGAACCCGGTTTTGCATTCTCCGGTGACTCTTCAGAAATGAAAGCACTGGAAACAACCTTTCCATATGAAGAAACTGAAGATCAGCTTCAGGCCATCAATGATGTCAAAAGAGAGATGGAAACGAAAAAACCCATAGAGCGATTGATCTGCGGAGATGTCGGCTATGGAAAAACCGAGATCGCACTCCGCGCTTCATTCAAAGCAGCGCTCGACAGCAAACAGACAATGATCCTGTGTCCGACAACACTGCTTGCTTTTCAACATTACAACACATTTACGAGTAGACTTGACCCATTCCCCGTTCGTGTCGAAATGGTATCAAGATTCCGCAAAAAAAATGAGCTGCTAAGGATCATGCAAGAACTAGCAGATGGCAAAATCGATATTGTCATCGGTACCCACCGCCTGCTGCAACCCGATGTTCAATTCCACGACCTTGGTTTGTTGATCATCGATGAAGAACAAAGATTCGGCGTGGCTCAAAAGGAAAAGATCAAGAAAATAAAACCGGGTATCGATGTCATATATCTTTCGGCTACACCGATACCCCGTACGCTTTATATGGCGCTTTCCGGACTCAAGAACATATCAAATATATACACCCCGCCGCTTGGCCGGAAAGATGTGGCGACACATATAATCCATTTTGACGAAGATACGATCGAAGATATTATCCGCCGCGAACTCGAGCGGGGCGGCCAGATTTTTTTCGTACATAATCGAATACAGACGATCGAAACAGTACTAAACAAACTGCTGAGCATCATACCCGATCTTCGCGTTTGTCTGCTGCACGGCAGGATGCGAGAGGACATCACTGCAAAGAGGATGCTAGCATTCATCGATGGTGGATATGATATCCTTTTGTCAACTGCGATCGTGGAATCCGGGCTTGATATTCCCAGGGTCAACACGATCTTCGTGGATCAGTCACACAAGTTCGGCCTTGCAGACCTGCATCAATTACGGGGGCGTGTTGGAAGGGGCGAGCTTCAAGGCTACGCCTATTTCATAGTCCCATCTCACGGGAGAATAACCGCCGAAGCGAACAAAAGACTGGGTGCTTTGGTATCATACACATCTCTTGGTTCGGGTTTCCGCCTCGCACTCCGCGATATGGAAATAAGGGGAGTGGGCAACCTGCTTGGGCGCGAACAATCGGGTCACCTCAATGCCATTGGCTATCATCACTACATAAGACTCCTCAGTGAATCGGTAAATGAATTACAGGGAAAGAAGGTCGTACATGAACCGATTCTTGACCTCAAGCTGAACGCCTATTTCCCGAGCGAATATATTCCCAGTGCTTACGAAAGAACCGCTCTCTATAAGAGATTGCTTGAAATCGACTCACAACACGAACTGGATTCTATAAAGGATGAAATCGTCGATCGTTTCGGAAGATATCCCGGAGAAGTCGAGAATCTGTTCACCCTTTCTGCAGTGCGGCTCAAAGCCAGAACGCTCGGAGCTTCCGAAGTGACCCGCTACGGCAAACAGTATATCTTCTTTAAGGAAGGGACTGTAGTACACAAAACAGGTTGACTTGCCACTAATCCATATATATAATCAGCCAAAGGAGGAAAAGTGGAGAAGAAATTTCGAACATTGAGAACTGTTTCTCTGATCCTCAAGGTTGTCGCATGGGTAATCGCCGCCCTGACAGTCATTGGCTTTATTGCCCTGCTCGTTGGTGGCGCGGCTCTTGCGCAATTTGGTGGACGCTACGGAGGAATGGGATCGTTCGGTCCATTCGGAGCAGTCGGGGTTGCGTTCTACATCCTGATAATCGGTATAATCTGGTTTCTCAGCATACTGGCAGGTGCTGAGCTGATATTGGTAATCCTGGCAATCGAGGAAAATACGCGGGCCTGCAAGCCCACGACTTAAACAGCCGTTCAATCCGGAGCAGAGATTTTAGAGGGCAGTAAGTTCCGATCGGTCTGCTGAGCGCAATACTACTGCTTACCGTTCCGGAAAAAGAAAATGGAAAGTTAGAGCGAAGAGTAGCATGGTAACGGTAAGTCGCAGATAGGTTATACCTCCTAGCCCAAGAAGTACATTCCCCGGCGTCAGCACTCGAGAGACAACACCCATCACGATCATTACCAACGCTGCCGCTAGTGCGACATATTTGAATACCTTCATTACCTCCTCCTCTCACAGTACATGCGGGACGTCCTCGGCGAAATTATTTCGGGAATTCTTCTCTCAAAGCATCCACCGCGTTCGTAACCCTATCCTCCCCTACAACAATGCTAAGCACGGAAAGTGAGGCGCTGATCATATCTATATTAATACCGTTCTCGGACAAAACCTTGAATATTCTTCCCGCAATTCCCGGCGTTGTTGCCAACTTTGTGCCGTAAATCGTAATAAGAGCGCGATCCTTATCCACCGCAATCGTTCGGGCGCCGAAAGTGGTTTTTATCGCCTCTAGAAGCTTAACCACTTCATCAAGATCAGACTCAAGAACAGCAAATGATATATCAGCACGTCCGCGCCCCATTGAACTGGTCGAGATCAGTTCAACATTAAGACCATGCTCGCCGAGCGCACTGAAGATCTCAGCAGCCACGCCATAACGATCCGCAACACCCTGTAGTGTAACCTTGGCGATATTTTTGTTATGCTCAATGGATTCTATCACTTTTTGTACTCCTAGTATTATCTGGCAATTATGAATTTTTCTACCACATCATCTTGTGAATTATCAGCTTCAACAGACGCCTTCACAATATAGACCCCGTTACTGATCTCATCGCTGTAATTGTCAAGCCCACTCCAAAATATCTGATTGTAACCGGCAGCGCAAGGGACATTGTCGATAGTCTTGATCATACGGCCCGCGATAGTGAAAACCTTCAGCCGCACTGTACCCGAACGCGAAAGAATGAAAGTGAACCACAGACCGCCATCATCCCGTACTGGATTCGGGTAAATCAGAAAATCACTTATTTCTACATTGCCGTATAATTCAGTATTTAGGATCAATCTCCTTACGGTTTGGTTAAAATTATTGTCGACGACGTTGACTGTCAACGTATCGACCGCCTCAGGCAGTTCGATCCCCACAACAAACTCACCGCTCGTGAAAGAATTTTTATCATAGTAGAAACGATCCCTGAGATCGACCTTGCTATCAAGGTCACTGTTTATATAAGCGTAAAACCCATTCGTGCTCTCGACAGAATATAGAAGGTTTATTCCACTGCTATCTGCGACATGTCCTGTCAGCAGAAATTTGTTATCAACCCAATCACCATCGTTGAGCTCTCTGCCACCTTCGTAAAGGACAACTTCGGGTCCGGTCACATCCGTAGATGCAGGTGCTGTGCCGAAGACACGTATCGAATCAAGAACGCCGCTTTGGTCTCCATATATGCTGCTCAACTTGAGGACGGGCAGATTCACAGTGGAAACTCTTGGCGCAATGATCGTTGCCGTATCGGCGTCCCAATACCCCAAATAGACATCTTTTCCGTCGATATAGTAGCCGTAATCAACCCAAGCACTTGTACCCACCTGTACCGAACGGAACACATAGCCACTGATCCTGTCGGCCGTGCTCGCATCAAACTTCTCGATATGGGTCGTGTCACGAACGAAAGTCTTCAAATGGTACCGGTTGTTATCAGCAGTGACGGCCAGCCTTTCCACTGGTCTCACCGAATCCGGAACGGCGGTCAGGTGCATTGAACGATACATTTTGCGGAACTTCGTTGCCGGATCGCCAATAAGCAGATACTGCTGATACCAATAGCCATCACGGGCGATCACGCTACACTCTCCCATTGTCAACGTGGTGTCTGGACTGGTAATGTTGCGACACAAACGTTCGCCAATGATCTCGTTGCTGGTTGGATACGTGCCGGCCGTAGCCGCCATAGTACCGATGGCGCCGTCATGCATACGCACAAACTCTTCACCCAGACATTCGTAGTCCGAGTCATCGAAGCGGCCTACATTGCATGAGCCAAAATAAAAGAAAGGAAGCCTGCGGTCGTTGTTGAGACGGCCAATATAGGGACTGCTAAACAGCACCTCATGTGCGAGTTGATGCGTGTTGCCGTGGCCGTAGAAAAGGCCCAAAAGACCACCTCTGTTGAACTCCCGAATGAAAGCTTCACGGGCATTTGGCTTCTCAGCGGTGCCGGCACCGAGCGGTGGATAGCTGATCATATAAACTTTTGCGAAATCATACAGAGAATCAGGAATACGCTGGCTGTTACGTTCACAGGCGCCTGTATGTAATGTGGGGTTCTCAAAGCCATACGCATACTCATCATCTGCCGTCAGTATCACCCGTTTTGCCCAGTGTCCGATGTTATCCCCGGTTTCATATGTGATCAATTTGTCGATGAAATCCCTCACTTCCTGGCGGTTGCGGACCGTGATCCTGCCCAGACACATTGCCTCGCCCTGACCGAAGTTGACGTATTCGCCTTCATAAAGAAGATTATTAGAGAAGACCGGACTGCCCGAGAGGTAAGTACCATACTCGTACATGGGTACAAAGTCTGGTGGATTTTCCTTGCCCAGATTATTCCTGTAATCATATGTAGCATCACCGACGAGCAAGACGTATTTTGGATACGGGGACCAATTATTCGTCGTGTAGTGTAGGAAATGTTTTATCGCGAGAGGATCGAATCGGCCGAATGAGAAATCATCGTATATATCGTCAACGACGACAACTTTCGTCAAATATTCTCGGCTTCGGTACTCCGCAAGCGGCATGATCGCATTATAGAAATCCTCGTGTACGACAATGATATACTCGCAGCCGTCGATCTGCGTCCGAAGTCTGCCCGGATCCGTAGCAACGAGCTCGGCAGAACGGACAAAAGATAACTCGGAGAAATACACCATCTGGAAGGAATCAACCGCATTCGACAAACGCATTGTACTGCCATCGATCGTAAGATTCGAAAATAATATTGGCGCGTTCAAATCCGTTACATCTATCACAAACGGCTGTGCCCCGACGCCGCGGTATTGTATTGAATAGTCTTGCGGTGCACCGAACAAAACATGGTGTGGCGCATCAAGGGTAGCACTGCGCTGGTAGTTTATGTCTACCGCGTTGAGATAGGCACTAAGGCTACTCGATACACCATCCAGCCGTATGACGTCGAACACAAGCACCGACGAGTCCCCGGACAAAGAACCATTACCGGTCAGGTATGCCGGCGGCATGTTCGTGTACGCCGCGAGGGACAACGTATCGCTGAAAAACGTCATTCCGTCAACTGTGAAGCGGTACCAGAAATTTCCACTTTCCAGAGTGAATAGGCCAACTCTTGTCCTTCCAGCGCCAATAGCGCCGGGGTGTCCAACTTTAATCTGAGCAGTCCCAAGATTCCCGGTCAGTGGCGACACGTCAGCCCAATACCAATTTGTCCCGGAGCGACTGGGATTGCCATTATCGATCTCATTATGGGCGATGGCGTTGACTGTGGTGTCAGGCGCTGCGCCGTCCCATGATACATCTACTCCTGTCATGCGTTTGCCTTCATTGCCTCCGAACGTGAACCAGTAAATGTTCTCCACTGCGTAACCGTTTTCAGACCAGACCAAACCGGTATCCGCAACATAATGACTCGCTCCGTAACCGTAGAATATCAGATAATCTCCTGTGTCAAAAATGCCGTCCTGTTCACCACTCACATAGACCGGAACCTCGATCAATGAATCAAGCGAATCTGGTAACGGTACAGTGCGCGGCAGAATATCAAAGGGCGCGGTGAAAATCTTCATTGTCCTCGGGTCGAACTGATTCGGATCGAGACCCGCATCGGTGATTTCGGCGTGGCCGATCCTGTAGAGCCCTGTTTCGTCGACTGCTATCTTGAACCAGACAGAACCGTCAAAAGGATTGTTTCGTGTAGATTGTGGTATCCTCTGCCAATCCCTGCATTGCTCGTAGTTAGCGACAGTCCGGCTGTAGATAAGATCGTACGAATCGTCAAATGCACGCCTTATCCTGGGCTGTCCCCTGAATTCGATGCTGATTCTGATATTCTCTGATACTCTGAGCTCTCTGGTGACAGGATTGTAACGTACTGGATTCATCCTAACATCGACAGTGTAAAGATCACGGAAATAACCCGGTTCGGAAACGCTGATCAGGCTGTCCGGGAAGAACCTGTTCTGTTTGTACACATCCGCATGATATATATTGTGGTCTGAGACCGGCCGCTCGTCAACCGCGACATAATATGCCGGTTCAATGACAACATTCCTGTAAACAGTCTCGCGATGGCTAATAAGCCTCACTTCTACATCGCCATCTTGAGGAATCCCGATCTTGTAGAGTAATGACGGGACATTCGGCTCTCCCAACTTACTGAGCCACACGGCATCGGCGATCGAGTAATCATCACGACTTATCAATTCGGCTGAAAAGCTGATCTCGACGCCGTTTGTTCCTAACTGCTTGATTGTCGTCGAGCCGACGACAACAAACAGCAATAAAAAGCTAACCATCTAACTTCCTCGCTTCTTCAATTAACATAACTGGTATATCATCCTTTATTTGATACGCCAGACCACAATTGTGGCATATCAATTCCTCATTCTTTTTGTCGTACTCCAGTTCACCCCGGCACTTGGGGCACACCAGAATATCTAGGAGCTCTCTCTTGAGCATAAAACCTCCCGAGGTTCCAGAGCAACGATCTTATCCTTGATGGATAGGAAACCCAGGCTAAGAAACCCGAAACTATAGAACAGCAAAAACGGTATAAGTATCAATTGGAGATTGACGATCACATATACAAGAGCCGTGAATACATAAATACCGATAAGAATTTCGATGAATGGAACAATTGATTTCGAATCTACCCTGTATCCTCTTAACTCGCCACCCGATTTTGGTGTTCTTCGGAAAACATTCTTGCGGTTGAGCCAGCCTTCAAAGAGGGCGAGCGAATTCGACACAGAAAGACCCATGCTGTAAGCCACCACACCGGCGATAAAAGGTATGCGGCGTCGATAATCCGGGTATAATTCGCGCTGCGAAAGAAAATACAAATACGGATATCCTACTGCTCCGATCGTAAAAAACGATGCGAAAACAAAGTATCCGTTCGCGACTATATTCTCGACTTTGAAGTAAACAATGATGGGTGAGAACAATGCCAGTCCAAGCAACGCTAGAAAATTAACGTGACAAGTCAGATGGACAAATGCTTCATACTTCGCAAGCTTCCCCATTCTTGCACGGAGAACCTGTGATAATAACTTGCGCGCAACCTGAATAGTGCCTTTTGCCCATCGGTTCTGCTGTATCTTGAAACTTTCTGCACTGGCCGGCAGTTCACCAAGAACCGAGAAATCATCCCGGAATCTTATCTTCCAACCTTTCAGCTGTACCCGGTAGGACAGATCGAGATCCTCGGCGAGCGTGTCGCTATGCCATCCGCCCGCATCCGCTATCGCTTCCTTACGCCATATACCGCATGTCCCGTTGAAATTTATGAAGAAACCGGCGTTGAAACGCAGCGTCTGCTCCATCGCAAAATGATTGTCGAGGCCAATTGCCTGGGCACGAGTAAGTAGCGAATCATCGTGATTGAGATGTGCCCAGCGGGACTGGACACCAGCAACCATTGGTGAATCAAACTCCGGCAGCAATTCCTTAAGGAAATTTGGCGACGGCACAAAATCTGCATCGAATATCGCAATGAAATCACCTTTTGCCCTGGACAAACCATACTGTAGCGCACCGGCTTTGTATCCTTCACGCGAGCCACGTCGTATGTGGTGAATATTGAAACGCTGCTTGCGGTACTCGCTCACCAGGCGCGCCACTATATCACAGGTTTCATCGTTCGAATCGTCGAGCACTTGAATCTCAAGCTTACTCTTGGGATAGTCGAGTTCGATAACGCTCTTGAGAAGTCGGTGCACGACGAATTTCTCATTATATATGGGTAGCTGCACCGTGACATTCGGGTATTTGACCAGTCTTTTAACCTTTCTCTCCGGGCGGTGCCTGAATTTGTAGTATAAATAAAGGAGCACGAATGAATGTAAAGAATAAAAAAAGAGTACTACCAGCAGGATGGTATATAACGTCAATATTATATTAATCAACGCCGCGCTCCGCCTGAAGCTTTCACTTCATAGCCCCCCAACGGCTGCAGAATATAAGCCCGCAGGATTTCCATTTCGGTATATTGCATTTCGGGATATAAATCTATTCTATCCGACTTTACCAGGGTGTCAAGAGTGGCGGTAGCCACCAGGGTACTGTCAACCTCGAGGGCAACCATGCGAGGCAGTAAACGCTTCCCCCGTAGCTTCAGAGACATATAGAGAGCCGAACTCCTGTCAAACCGTATTTTCACGTCCTTTATATCGCGATCAGCCGCCAGCCGTTCAGTCAGAAAAAGAGGCTTCTGCACATCGCCCTTCAAATAGCCGATTCTACCGGCATCTTTTCGCTCGTCGGTCACTGCGTAAAGTGCCATTCCACCCGGCTTTAGAAATTTTGCGGCATCTTCGAGCCCATAGTGAAGAGGAAGTTGCAGCAGAAATCCTTCACCATTCTCTCGAAGCCGATAGTCCAGCGAGAGTAATTCCAGCCTCCTCTCCAATGACCCCATACCTTCACGTTTTTCGATCTCTGGCCTGATCAGATATTCACGTTTATCCTTTGTTGGCGCCTTTATCTCTTTCGTTGAGTTATAGTCGAAGATTTGAGCAGTCCAGTAGGTCGAGGAATCCGGTAGACCCGCCCAGATAAAATCGGGCAGAAAATTATCGGGAGATATTGTGATCTTGCCAACCATTTCCTTACGCCGTTCAGGGTCGAGAAACGGGATATTTGCCTTGAATACGTACTCGTAGCCTTTACCTTTGCCCTCATAGTCGAACTTGCTGGTAGACAGGATACGTGTGATCTGAGTGAAAATATCTGATTCTTCTCCGCGTGAGACCTGCTCCCAGGCCCTGTCCTTTTTAGAATACTCGATATCCCCCAAACCAATATATTCAAATTCCTGCTCACCGCCTTCACCGTACCACGTACCTGAAAGCTTTTCCCCCTCACCAATTACGCAAAAGCCTATCCCTTCCACACGTATGAATCTCAGCTTCGCTTCGTATTCATAGTTGAAAGAAATCTGGTGCGTGAAATTCGAGAGCCACTGATTGATATCATTTTCGGGATCTGGTATATACTTAACATATCTTGCACAAGTCACAGAAACTAACAGCCATGAACCCGTGCAAAATGCAAAAACCAGAACTCGCGAACATGCAAGCAGTTTATTGCTCAGGTATCGCATGTGAAGCACTACCAATATTAGCTGGATTCGAATGAAAATCAAGAGCCACACCGACTCACGGCACACAATACAACGTTGGTTTTGTTAGTGTCGTTATTTTCGTTAATATCGTTAATTTCGGTACGGAATATTTCGAATTGCGAAATGCGAATTGCGAATTTACAAAGACAGTCCTCGATGCGTTCATCTCATCACTTACTCAAACCACAACGCTCGTACCGTGTCATTGCGAGGGGTCGGCCGTAGCTTCAGCGATGGCGGACGACGCGGCAATCTCCGACAGTAAAGGATCGTTAATTCCGTTACTATCGTTGTTCCCGTTTGAACTGGATGCGAACTTCTGCATCATCTTGCATAGCAAGAAGTTATACGAATACGATCTACGAATCACGAGTACGAACCCGTATCCTAACCTCAATCATTAGTCGATTTTGTACCTGGGTTCTTGTCAGAAACGATCCATCGCCCACCGGGCGGTTTGTGCAAGTACTGTGTCACTGTCTCTGCAATACTTGTTGAGCAGCGGTATTGTGGTCTTTTCACGGATATTACCAAGGGCGATCAGTGCGTTTCTCTTAATCGCCTGGAAGTTGACCCAGCGCGCTGCCATCTGGTTACGCGCATACCTCTGCCGGTACTCTCTCTCAGACATCGACAGTATCTGCTGGAGTGATGCCGAAGGTCCGACATGTCCGACCTTCGCACGAACAGGCTGTGCCTCGACTTTTTGATTGACTGGGCACTTGTCCTGGCAATCAGTACAGCCGTACAGTCGGTTGCCCCATACCCTGGCGATGTCATCGGGTAACACGCCATGCCAGTTAGTCAGTGCCTGGATGCATCTGCGGCGATCAATAACATACGGCTCTATGATTGCCTGGGTCGGGCATGTATCAATACAAATGGAACAATCTGCGCAGTCACCCCTGTTCGGTGGATCTGGATGGATTTCGATATCGGTGATTATCTCGCCGAGCACGATCAAGGAACCAAAGCGACGATTTATGATAAGACTGTTTTTCCCGTAATATCCGATACCGCTACGTTGGGCAATTGGTTTTTCTGCAATGTGCTCGTTTGAGAGTACTACAGACGTTGCCATGTATCTACTTTTCAAAACGCTGGCGAACTTCTGCAGGCGTTCCTTCAGGTCGGCATAATGATTACGCCAGGTATAGCGGGCAATCAACCCGTGTGGTTCACCTGCTGCATTACTCTCAGCTCGCTCGTTGGTGAGGTAGCACTGGCAAGCTGCGATGATCGATCTTGCTTGGGGTAAAACCGTTCTAACATCGCAGAAATCATCGATATTCCTCAAGTGCCAGTGTTCGCTGTCGAGGTATAACCCATCCTCAATTTGTTGCTTGATACGGAAGGCGGCATCAATGAACGGGTCCGGGGTTGTGATCTTAATTGCATCGATGCCAAAGTCAGACCCAATCGTTCGGATTATCTGGGCATCGATCACAGCAGAGAAATTTTGAATCTACTTAAGTAGTATTCCCAGAGGAAAGAATACGAGATAACCAACGATAAGAAGAATTGGAGCGAACACGATGTCTCCGGCCGCGAGCAAAATGAATCCCACAACGACCAGAATCAGTCCGACCCCAAAGAAAATCATGTTCTTCTGTGAGAACTTGACGGTGGCAATAATTCCTTCCCGTTTTGCCGGTTTATCTTTCTTGATCTTCTGTTTTTTCGCCATTTCTTACTCCTTCGCTACCCCGATGTCTGGATTTTTCGGGGTCGCCCGAGAAATTTAATACGCGCATGACTAGCCTTCACTCTTTTCTGACATCTGCCAGCTTGATGAATTCTCCGTCTTCTATCTTATAGACGCCGAGAATTTCCGTGCCGCGCAAGGTCTCACCAATCAAACGCGGAAGATTTGACCGTTCATAACTGCTAATAGATCTTAACTGTAGAAGCACCGTATAGAAACGCGCCGTGAATTCGTTAATTGGAAGGCCCGAGGATGTCAGTTGTTTTGATATCGTTTCATCAATTGCAGATGGTGCAACGAATACCGAACCTTCCACATACTTCTCACCAAGACGCGGTACCCTCTCACTCTGAAAAGCTTCGGTGCCGAGGAGAGTTATTTCCTCAAGACCATAGTAAGCCACCTGGGGTGCCGCATTGATGATCATATCTGTATCCATGGCTAAGAAAAGCGCCCCGGGTTCCTTCTTCTTGATCGCCTCCAATTCCTTTTGCATGGTTATCGAATCCGCAGGGAAACTGACCATAGCGACGACCTCGCGGTTGTTTCGCACCACCTCCTGCGCAAATGCGTTGGCAATAACGCGGTGGCGGCTTTCTTCAGGAAAGAGAACCGCGAATCTGTTCAATCCCATATCATACATGCTGTACCGGGCTAACATCCGCGCCTGATTCTCATAGGATTGCCCACGCGTGAAAACGAGCGGGAGCGCTTCAAAACGCCCTTCAGTGCTCATGGGCAGTATGATCGGAATGGCTTTCCCGAAGGCGAAACCACATAATGTGAATGCCTCGAAAGAACTGACTGGCGCGATCAGGAAATCGACACCTACTTCCTCGACAAGTCTTGCCGCGGCCAGGGCTGCATCTATGGGATCAGATTTCGTGTCCAGAACATGGAGTGAAAAAGGAAGCATCTTGTTCTTTTCGAATGCCCTGACAACAGTGAGCAAATTCTGTCCGATATTCGAATATTTCCCCGTAAGCGGCAGCAGAATACCTGCTCTGCCAGTGGCTTCTCCAAGGCTGATAAATCTCTTGTATTCTTCTGCTTCATACAAATACCGGGTCTCTGGAAAGCGTCTGACCAGCAGGTTGAAATCACGTTCTGCTTCTTCTTTCTTACCTTTTTGTGCCTCGGCTTGACCAAGGTGATACAGTATGTGTTCATCGATATCTTCAGCCATGAAGATCCGGTGTAACTTTTCGAGTTCGGCAATCGAAAGGTCCGGAAGCATCTCAAGAATCCGTTCGAATGCCTTCTGTCTACCCGACGAATCTTCGGCCTGAACGTAGTACTTGCTCAGGTAGTATGCTGCCTCATAGTCTTCGGCAAGGTGGAAATACGATTCACCGACCAGAGACATCGCGTTGAGGTAGTACTTGGAATTAGGAAATTCCTTTAGGTATTTTTCTCCAAAGGAAACTGCATTCTTGAACCGGGCCAATTTGTACTGGCAGAATGACCCGAGGTACAGTGCCGGTTCATACGATTCAGTCCCGCTGTATTTTTCGACAACCTCCTCGAAGGCAACAAGCGCATTACTGTAATCCTTGCGCTTGAAATAATCATTGCCTCTTTCAAAAGTGACCGCAGCTATTTCCGCTACTCTTTGTGAATCCATATCGGCTGCACCTTTGGGTCTTATGTAAGCGCAACCAAGCAGCAGAAGGAAGATCAGTGGAAGGAATATTGTTCTTTTCATTTTCTCAATATTAATCAAAAAAATTGCCATGTCAACGGGCAAAACCACGATTGCGAAACTCACAAAAGACGTTAATTCCGTTGGGTCCGTTATTTTCGTTAATACCGCTATGACGACGAAGCGAATTGCGAAATGATCTCGTTCCTCGTGCTTCGTAGGTCGTATTCGTATCTTGCATCGAGTGCCAAGTGCCAAACGCGAATAACGAGAATAACGGAATTAGCGGGAGTAACGAAAGTAGCGATCGTGCCGATGAACGAATTCTTGACTTCTCGCAGTTATATTCATATAATCCAACATGCTTGAAGATAACAATGCAAAAGAAAAAGACACTGGACAGCAGGAAGCGCCAAAACTACTCGACGAGCCGATCAAGATGAAAGAAATCGTCTATATGATGATACTATCGCTGGAAGGAAAAGCATGGGCATATCTCGATAAAGTAGCACATCCAGAAACTCAGAAACATCTAAAAGACGCCGGAGAAGCAAAGGTAGCGATAGATGCCATCGATGCACTCTACAAGGTCATCGAACCCGTGCTTGAACAGGCTGACAAAAAAGATATTCAGGTTCGCCTTGCCAACCTGAGACTGAATTTTGCCAAAGATTAGAATCTCTGCCTCGCCGCGCCGATATCTGATTGCTGTTGGATCGCTTTCAATAATACTTGCGATCTATCTCTACACACTCTGCCCTGATGTCTATTTGATAGATTCAGGCGAATTGGCTGCGGTTTCCTTCACCCTGGGCATTGCCCATCCCACTGGCTATCCATTATACACGCTGATATCGTACTTCTTTGCTCACTTGCCTGGAGAACCTATATCGTACCTTAACCTGCTTTCAGGCTTGTTCTCAGTCGCAGCTGCCGCATTCCTTTACGCACTCGCACGTCGTGTAACGGGCAGCAAAATTGCGCCGGTTCTCACCGTCTCAGTATTCGCTTTTTCTCCCATGATCTGGCGCACATCCATCACAAATGAGGTACACGCGCTTACAGGATTGTTTGCTGTTCTGCTGCTTTTTCTCGCCTACCGGTGCGACAATGACCGAATACTATACCTCATCATGTATCTAATCGGTTTGAGTCTGACAAACCACATGATGATCGTATCCCTCGCTGCGCCAATCTTCGTTTACATTCTTATCATTCATCGCCCAAGCCTCGCCAGGATATCGATCGGAATCATGTTTCTGTTACTGGGTCTTACCCTGTACTATTACCTCGTAGCGCGTACGAATGGGGGGGCAAAACTGGCATGGGGGAATACCATGAATCTTGAGCGTCTGTTCTGGCATGTAAGCGGAAAACAATACCGCGTGTGGATGTTTACACTCTCGCCGGCAGAAGTAATCAAGAACCTTATTAACGGCGGCCGGATCCTTGCCCGTAACTTCTTGTATCTTTTCACCATACCTTCCCTTGTCGGCTTTTACGTATTATACAGGGAAAACCGCCGGATATTCTGGCTGTTATTGATTATTCTCACACTCAACGTACTGTACACCATCAATTATTCTATTCCAGACATTGAATCCTACTACATACCAACATTCATTGTGTTAGTAATCAGCTTCACCTACGGGATAAAGCAACTAGGCAAGTATCTGAAGAATGCTGTCGTCCTGACATTGGCTCTGGCGATTCCGGTCATTAATTTCGATTCCTGTACGCTCAGAGGTAATACCTTCGGCATGGACTTCGGTCAGGCCCACACTCTGATGCTCCCTTATTCCAGCCTTTTGATCACACCTTACTGGGATATATACGCGCCTCTCATGTATTCCCGAGAGATCAACCGAACAAGAGAAGATCTCGTGGTCATTGACAAGGAATTACTTCGACGCACATGGTATCTTATATACCTTGAGCGTGAGTATCCCGTTTTCTACGCAAAAGTGGAATCATCTATTGATGCCTATCGTCTTGAACTTGAGAAATTCGAATACGGACGGTTGTATAAACCACAGACAATACAAGCGAGATACGTCGAAATGCTTGAGAGCTTTATCGATGCCAAAATAGAGGAAGGTGTATACTTCTGTTCCCCGTGGCCTGATTATGACTTTGATGCTGTCAAACCGCAATACCTAAGAATACCGTTCGGGCTCGTCCACAGAATCGTACGCGGCACGCCGTCAGTGCATTTCGATTTCGACGAATTTGACCTCAAGCGCCCGCCAATAGTAAATGATGAACGGGTTCGATATAACTTGTTAATAGTACGTAATATGCTGCGCCAAAACCTTGGATACTTCCAGGCAACCGGTAACCAAGAACAAGAAGCAAAAGTACGTCAACTCTTGAAATCTTTCTAGACGTAACGTTAATTTCATTAATCTCGTTACTATCGTTATTACGGCTGGATACTTGATTCTCGACTCAAGGTACGAATACGATTTACGAAACACGAATACAAGATATCCAAGTTCGCTCTGTCGGTATAGCGGTATCAACGAAAATAACGGACCTAACGGGAATAACGAGATTAACGTCTTTTGTCAATTTCGCATTTACCATATCGTTCATGTCTTGACAATCCTACGCTCAAGTCTATAATTTGAGATGAAAAAGGCGGTCGTTGCGCTCGGCGGCAATGCAATCTCTTCCACTGGCAAAGAGGATATTCATGAACAATTCGCCAATACACGCAGTAGTCTTGAAGGGATTGTCGAACTAATACAGGAAGAATACAAACTCGCAATAACCCACGGCAATGGTCCCCAGGTCGGCAATGCTTTGCTCCGTGTTGAAAGAACAAAACAGGACATCCCTGCACTGCCGTTAGGCGTTATAGTTGCAGACACTGAAGGCGGCATGGGTTATATGATCGAACAGAGTCTGCAGAACAGGCTCATGGCCCTTGGCATAAAGCGCGATGTTGTAACAATTGTCACTCAGGTCATTGTGGACCCTGATGACCCGTCAATCATAAACCCAACAAAGTACATTGGCCCTTTCTATACGAAGAAACAGGCCGAGAGTCTCGCAGAAATGTTCAATTGGGTAGTTAAAGAAGATTCAGGACGCGGTCATCGCCGGGTTGTACCGTCTCCAATACCCAAAAGAATTGTCAATCGGACCACAATTCAAACACTGGTTGATCTGGGAACAATTGTCATCGCGGCTGGCGGCGGTGGCATACCTGTGTACATCGAGAACGACGGGTCCTACGAGGGTGTCGATGCGGTTGTAGACAAAGACCGTGCCTCGGCTGTTCTCGCACACGATATAGACGCCAGAACCCTGCTTTTTCTTACGAATGTTGAATGCGTATATATCAATTACAAGAGAGATGACCAGCGGCCACTGACGGTCATCAGCGCCGGCGAAGCAAGAGATTATCTAAAGAATGGTCAATTTCCGCCGGGAAGTATGGGGCCGAAAATTGAGGCCGCAACCAGCTTCCTGGAAAGCGGCGGAAAGGAAGTAATCATCACCTCACTTGGCAAAGCCAAGGAGGCGATTTTAGGTGACGCCGGTACTAAGATCGTGAGATAGTTTATTCTATAACAGAACAGGCCGCCACATCGCGGTCATCACGGCACTCGAAATACCGCCTACAATAAAGTAGATTACGATCATCACAATAAGGGTTACGACAAAATAACCGACCAGCTTATCCCTGGGAGTCTCCATCATAACCGGCATACCGATGTACAACAAATAAAAGGAATAGAGACTTATAAGGAAAACGAGTATGCCCAATGCAGGCAGTATATTGAGGATACCAGCTATGAACATCGGTGTTGAAGAATAGACGGCCAGTTTATATGCATTGACACCGCTCTGTTTGGAACCGAATGATGGTGCTAACGCGTTAATGACCAGACCCTCGATGTAAAGAGCCACGAGTATCAGTACATACCACACGATTGCCCAGACAAGCGCGTAGGTGAATGGTATCCTAAAGAGCCCGGTGATTGGCCCAAAACTCTGACCAATCAGAGTGAACCCTAGGAAACCGGCAAGTGCAGGGAGCGCAGCCAGAATCATTGCATAACCAGTAAAGACTTGCCCGATTGTCGTGGATTCTGCCTTGATCTGAGGCCATGCATCCTTTGGTTTGAAGATTATATCTTTAATACGTTGAATCATACTACCTCCTTTTCCCACCTTACTTTTTGCGAATAGAAGTGCTGACCAAGAACTATATTTTGATCTTCTCGGCTATGTCACCCAATACTGGTATCTTCCAGTATTGTCCCTGAAGTGACTTCACCATCCCAATTATTGCCAGAATAATCCATACAATGCTGCCGACCGGTCCGATGATGAACCAACCTATAACAGGTATATAGCTCAGCAACCAGACGAGCACTGCAAAGGCGAAAAGCACCAATCCCTGTTTCCCGTGAAACAGGGCGAATTTGTTATCTTTCTTACCGAGCAGAGGTACTAAGAATAGAATCCACCAGTATCCAATAAATGCCCATATCTTGCCGTCTTCAATCTCTTTGTTGGCCTCTGGCATATCTCCTCCTTTGTCTTAAGTATAACACTAATATTGCGAAAGTCAATAATCCGTTCAACATGCTGGATTGATACTCGATCCTTGATCCTGGATACTCGATTCGAAACAGGACCGTGATTGCAGCGTAGCGTGTCTTCAGGAGCGAAGCGACATGACTCCAGCGTGAGCATGTCTTCAATCCGCGCGGCGGATGTGTCTTCAGTTCTACGTGGGTAGTCCCGGATCCACAAATACTACCTCTTCTCTCATCAACATAACAGCTCCTGGTTTCCCTTTTTTGTCTTTCTTCAAATACTTGCGCTGCGTGTAGGATACAGGCACATTCCGTTGTGTTCTTGCCTTGCTGAAATAAGCCGCAATGGCTGCTGCTATTCTTATCTCGTCCTTCCCGGGACGCTGCCTTTTTGGTATATTCGGTCGTAGTATCGTATGCGCGCCCTCTACACCCCGTGCATGGAAGAAATAATCACCGGAACGCGCTTGTTGAAAGGTCAATTGATCATTGCTTCTTGCACTCTTACCAACAAATACCACTGATCCAGAATCAAGATTGAATTTGTGAAACGGTTCGCGCTTGAGTGTCGTTTTGCCGGTTTCTTTCTTCTCACGCACTATCACACCCGGTTTTTTTCCTACGGCAGCCATTTCCTTTTCCAAGCTGACGAGCTGCTCCCGAAGCCTGGGCTGTCCCCTTTTTTCCTTCTTATACTTCAAGAAATATTTCTGCGCGTTTGCCTGCGGAGTCAGGCGCGGGTCGAGTTTCACGGTTATACTTTTTCGCGTATATGGACTCTGGAGTTCGACCGATAAATGTCCCTTTTTGACCTCTGCCATATTCGCCAGGATCAGTTCGCCACACTCACGAAAAAACTCTATCTCCTTCATCGGAAGCAGTTTCTTCTGTAGCCGACTGATACGTCTTTTCAGCCTTCTTATCTGCAGACGCCGCTCCTGCTCAGCATGTTTGTCATCAGTCTCCTCAGAGAATTGCATGATAGCATGTTTGAAGAGTTCATCGAGACTGCTGAATTCTGTCGCACCATCGTCTGCAAAAAGACTTATGCAAAGAGGTTGAGAAGAAACCAATCTAGGACACGCAGCCTTCCCCCGCACAATGGATTGCAGTATTTTAAGGTTCTTTGCATCCAGGAATTTGGCCATTCTTATGTCAATCCCCTCGATATTCTTCACCATACTTTCAACATTCATATTTGCGATATCTTCCTCACCGAAATCAAGGATAGAAGATTTGGGTTCTTTCTCAATGAAGCGCGTGAAAATATTTTTCTGCCAGGACCCAACCCTTACGCTGAAATTCGGCGCTTCATGGTAAAAGGACACGATGATTTCCATACTTTCCCTGCCCGGAAAAGGTTTTTCCAGGATCATCCTCATGACGGGCGCGAAACTATCCTGTAAGACATCAACAACCCTGCATGCCTTCACGACATCGGCGACGGCCTTCAGTGGTTCGTAGCCACTTACTACATTCTTAGCCAGAAACATACCGAGCGTAGTAGGATGCAGCGATACAACAAGAGAGTGCTGATTGAATATTATCTGGATGATCCTACGTCTTATCTGTATGTCTTCGATGTGCTTACCGATTAATTTGTCTCGGATTTCTCTAAGCAGCAAGTAAAGATATATCCCGTTCATATCATGCGACAAAGGTTGCGTTAGTTTGCCTGACAGACATATTTTTTGTCAATGCAGCGATCCCCGCAATTGTATTATCGCGCCGAGTATTCCCGCAGGTAATCCAATACTGCTTGCATGTCTTCAGGAAGAGGTGCCTCGAGGTGCATCTTACGTTTGCTGCCAGGATGTACGAAATCAAGTTCGGCAGCATGTAGTGCCTGCCGGTCAATCAAACCCAAGATGCCCTTGAAAACGGGCAGCTCTTCACTTTTTCGAATAACACCGGGGCTGCGACCACCGTAATCCTTGTCACCAACTATCGGACATCCTATATGCTTAAAATGAACCCTGATCTGATGGGTCCGGCCGGTTATGAGGACAACACTCAAGTGGGTTGCGATTCGAAAACGTTGCTCCACGGTAAATTTCGTCGTGGCGAGCTTTGAGGATAGAGGTGTTACCGTCATTTTCTTTCTGTCCAAACCACTGCGCCCGATCGGTGCTTCGATCACTCCTTCTGGCAAACCCGGGTAGTTCCAGCAAATGACTTCGTACTTCTTCCTTACCTCCCGCCGCTCAATCGCACGGCTCAACGAAGTCAACGCGCTGTCGGTCTTGGCGAATATTATCAAACCAGTAGTATCCTTATCCAAACGATGCAGTACACCCGGACGAATTTTGTCACCGAGGGTGGGCAACTGGCCACAATGATGGAGTAAGGCATTGACCATTGTGTGTTGAAAATTGCCTCGCGCGGGATGCACGACAATACCTTTGTGTTTGTTAACAATGATAATCTCACTGTCTTCATGGACAATATCCAGGGCAATCTCCTCGGGCTGCATCTGAGGTACCACGTGAACCTGAAAATGCACGCTGATCTCATCACCGGTCTTCACCCGGTACGAACTTTTCACCGGACTATTGTTGACGAGCACTTTACCGGTGCTGATGAGTTTCTGGGTGAGGCTTCGTGACAGACCTATGCCTGCGCTGATCAGGTACTGATCGATGCGCCGCCCCTTCTGCTTCTCGGCGACGACACGGGAGAATTCCTTAGATTCTTCTTGACTCAAGGACTTCTTTCTCCATAGCTATTATCTTCTGAACCCCGTAATAACCAAGATCCATCAACTCATCAAAACGCTTTCGTGCAGCCGGCATCTTCTCCGCGGTCGCCTGCACCTCGATGATTTTACCGCGGCCTGTCATCACCAAATTCATATCGACTTCAGCGCTACTATCTTCCTCGTAATCAAGATCCAGCATGGACTGACCTTTGACAATACCCAAACTCACGGCGGCGACATAATCGAGAATTGGCGACTTGGTGAATTGCCTGTTGACCATCATCTTGGCGACCGCGCTGTACAATGCAACAAAAGCGCCGTTAACCGCCGCTGTCCTCGTTCCACCGTCTGCTTGTATCACATCACAGTCAATAATGAACGTCCGCTCCCCTGCGAGACGTAGATCGAAAATCGGGCGCAGCGAACGTCCTATGAAACGACGAATCTCCTGTGTCCTTCCGCTTAACCGACCGGTATGCGCTTCGCGGAGTGTCCGCTCATGTGTCGCAAAAGGCAGCAGAGAATACTCGGCCGTCAACCAACCACTGCCCCTGCCGATCAAGAAGGGAGGCACCCGATTATCTATGCTGACCGCACACAAGACACGCGTGCGACCGGCCGAAACCAAACATGAGCCAGCGGGATATTCGAGATAGTCAAGTTCAAAAGTCATTTTACGCAACGCATCAACACTCCGGTCGTCACGTCTCATTTCTTCTCCTTTCACTCATTGTCCAGTGAACGCCAGCAAACTCTGACTCACGACAATAAGCGAATTCACTTTGCACGACTCCTCAGGGAAACACGAGAGAAGTTCTTCATTGGCTCACCCAAAAAGCGTTCACCTATTTCTTTGTAATTCATTGAAAGGTCGGTCAGGTAAATGGCTGTGCTGCCCGTACCCCTGGGGTTCTCCATATCCAATTCCTTCAAACTCTTCGCCAGTTCTGAACCTACTTCAGCCGATGCATCCACGTAGTTGATATCGCCCATAATTGCTTTGATTGCCTTAAGCAAGAGCGGATAATGGGTGCATCCCAGGAGTAATGTATCAACATTATCTTTCTTGAGCGGCTCAAGGTATTCCTGAGCAACAAGCCTCGTGACCTCATGATCGAGCCATCCTTCTTCTACCAAGGGCACGAACAGCGGACATGATCGGCCCAATATCTCAGCCTGTGCGCCTTCCTCCTTGAAAGCCTTCTCATAAGCACCGCTATAAATGGTCAGCGATGTTCCAATTACACCGATCTTGCCGGTCTTCGCCACGTGCATTGCCCTGCGAACGCCTGGACGTATTACACCGATCACGGGTATTGAGAATTCCTTTCTGATCATATCGAGCGCTACTGAAGCAGACGAATAGCACGCTATGACTACATACTTTGCACCGCGATCAACCAGGAATTGAGTGTCCTCAAGTGAAAATTGAATTATAGCGTCGATTGATTTGGTTCCATATGGCAAGCGCGCCGTATCTCCCAGATAGATAATGTCTTCACGGGGTAGGATCTTTCTTACTGCTTTCACTACGGTCAATCCGCCAATACCTGAATCAAAAATTCCAATGGGACTTTCCATCAATTGTTCAACCTCCTCTCGTAATCTTCGATATAACTCTTTATGCCTCGATATATGCAGAAAGCCAGTTCTTTCTGGAAATTCTTCTGTCGCAGCATTTTCTCTTCGGCAGGATTAGAAATGAATGCGCATTCAACCAATACAGCCGGCATGAAGGCACCATTAAGAACATAGAAACCTGCCTGTTTCACTCCTCTTGAAGGTATTTTCAGGTGTTTCTCTGCAGAGATCTGGATATTCTCGGCAAGATGATTCGATTCGTCCAGGAAGGCGCTTTGTGCAAGGTCGTATAGGATGAAGCTAAGGTCACCATTGGGCATCACAAGGTTATCGAATTTGAGCGAAGCATTCTCCAGTGCGGCGACTGCTCGTTCCTCGCTGGTTTTCGCGTCCGACAGGAAGTACGTTTCGAAGCCACTTCGCGGTGCGCCCTTCAAATGCGCATTGCAGTGTATGCTCACAAAGATATCTGCAGCGTTGCGATTTGCTATGTTGGTGCGTTCCTTCAGCGAAAGATAGACATCCCGGTCGCGGCTCAGAATGACTCGTATCTTAAGAGAATCTTCAACGACATCTCTCAGCATTTTGCATATTGCCAGGTTGACATCCTTTTCGTACAAACCCTTCTTACCCACCGCCCCAGGATCAATGCCTCCATGACCCGCGTCGAGGACGATCAACGCCACCTTCTTACTCACCTTGTTGAAGAATACGACTTCATCGTCCCTCTCGATAACCGAATTGACGCCCTCCAGGGCCATCTCTATAGAAGTGTACGTGTTGTGCGGCGTGAGTTTCGCGTCAGTCACTGCGCCCTTTGGTTTGAGCGTTGGCTTTTCTTTGTAGATCCCGTCGATCTCTATTATTGCCAGTCGTGTCGAGAAACGAACATCAAAATCGATATATCCAGTCCAGGTAAACTTAACAACGGTCGAATCAGCCCGGGAAAGCAATGAAATCTTGTTGATTATTGGTATTTCGGTCACACTTTTGATAAAAATCAGTTTCTCGAAGGCGCTGCCCAGCGTCGTGGTGATCAATTGTACGGGGAAATAGACCTCGCCGTTTCGGTAGACCGGGGCAAAAGGCAAATGATAGTAGTGATTGCCATATTCTATTGTCCTTATGTCCGGAATGAGCAAAAACCTGCGGCCTCCTTGGGTAAGATGAAGCTGCTGGGTGGTATTATCCATGATATAGCCAAGACCCAATAATTCGGCAACAGACTTAAGAGAAACGTAATCATGCAGCTCGAATCTCTCGGGCTCGAGTACTATGCTTGTTTCTTCATACGTAAGCCTGTACTTATTCGGGACAAAACATAACAATGAAAGCAGCAGCAATGTCATCGCAGCACTTTCCTGGCTTTGGCAATCTTTCTTTCTTCTTCTTTTCTGAGTATCTTCTCTTTCTTGTCATACAGGCGTTTGCGCCGGCACACGCCAATCTGCATTTTGGCATATCCCCTATCTGTAAAATATATCTTAAGCGGGATCAACGTATTTCCGCGCTGCTGCACCAAACCGTACAGCTTCTTGATCTCCTTCTTATTCAGAAGAACCTTCCGCTTTCGTTTTGGGTCTAACTTGCCTGTACTGCTATACTTGTAATTCGTAATGTGCAAATTGAATACGTATACTTCACCATCGCTGATATGACCATACGCATCACTTATCGACACCATTCCCTGGCGTAGAGATTTCACTTCACTGCCAGAAAGCACCAGTCCTGCCTCGTATGATTCAAGAACGTGGAAATCATGCAGTGCCTTGCGATTATTAGCCACAATTTTCACGGACGATTATAACGACAACCAATCGCTAAGTCAAGGGAATGCGGCAACGGTGAGCACGGTACCGGATGAGCTTGTGAAATGTCGCCTCCGATTTATGAATTCAACGGGTGTTGATGCCCAAACGAGGAAATATTGACAACCGCATTGTTGACAAAAAAAGAATTCTGGTTATATTAAACTTAATGATTTCCTTTGATAAGGTATCAAAGATCTATCAAAAGGATTGGGTCGCGCTTCAGGACATCACTTTCGATGTTGGAAAAGGTGAATTCGTCTTCATTTGCGGTTCAACCGGCGCCGGTAAAACCACGCTTCTTAAGATGATATACAAAGATGAAGAGCCGACTCGCGGTGCCATTAAGGTATTAAACCAGAATCTCAAGGATTTAAGAAAAAGAGAAATTCCTAAATTTCGTCGAAAAATCGGCGTTGTTTTCCAGGATTTTAAACTACTGCAGGACCGTACCCTTGAGGAAAATGTTGCTTTCTCCCTTGAGGTCACGGACACACCACCCCGCGAGATAAGAAAGAAACTCATGGAAACCCTTACTTACCTTCGGCTCAGCCATAAGAAGTACGCTTTTCCTTACCAATTATCGGGCGGCGAACAGCAAAAAGTCGCCATCGCACGTGCTCTGGTCAGGGACCCGTACATATTGCTGGCTGATGAACCTACTGGCAATCTCGACGCAAGAAGCTCCGAAGATATAACAAACATCCTTCTCGATATCAATTACAGAGGCACAACGGTTCTCATGGCGACCCATAGCATCAGTCTCGTGAAGAAAATGAAGAAAAGAATGCTCAGGATCGAAGATTGCCGTCTTGTTCAGGATAAATAGAGATGTCTCTACGCATTGGCATAAGAGAAGGTGTCCGGACAATAACGCGCAACGCTTCTCTCTTCTTGTTATCGCTGCTGGTTGCCGCCATATCGCTATTCTTGTTGGCACTATTTTCGCTGGTTACGGTAAATCTATACAAATCGATCGAACTCCTCGATGAAAAGATCGAGATAATTGTTTTTCTCGACAGAACCGCCAATGCACAGAGCCTTAAAGAAAATATCGAAAAGATAAATGGTGTCGATCAGGTAATTTATGTCTCCTCAGAACAAGCGCTTGCGGATCTGAAAAACGAGCTGGAGGATACCGAAGAGATATTGAACGTCTTCGAGGAAAATCCTCTGCCTGCATCATTTCGCGTAAAATTAAAAAGCAGTTTTCGTAATGCTCAAGGGCTAGAAGAGATTAGCGACAAGATCATGCTGCTATCAGGTATAGAAGAAACACTGTATGGTGGTGAGCTCGTGGACCAGTTGAAAAAAGTCACCAGGATTATCGTCATGTTTGACCTCGGATTGCTACTCATCATCATATTCTCGGTCATCTTTGTCATTTTCCAGACAATAAAACTTACAATATTCGCCCGTTCCACCGAGATTGAAATAATGAAGCTAGTAGGGGCTTCCAATGGATTCATCGCCGTACCGTTCACGTTTGAAGGCATAGTCCAGGGTTTCGTCGGTGGCATAATTGCCTTCCTGCTGACCTTAGTCACTTATCGCGTAGCAGGATTTTTCTTTGGTAATCTCTATTTTCCGCACTGGTGGTTCTTGCTTGGTACTATAGTAGGTGGAATATTGTTCGGAATCATCGGTTCCGGTATTGCCGTAAGGAGATTTCTAAAATGAAAATACTAATAATTCTCATTTGTTTGTTCTCACAACTTGCCGAGAAACAAGAAGAACTCAATCAACTGAAAACCAAATTGAATACTGTCCGGCAGGAAATCAAGGAACTGGAAAAACAAAAAGTCGGCACACTGACACACATAGATAAAATCGACGAGGGCATCAACCTCACGATTAAATACATCGATGAATTGAACGCCCAGGAAGCTCTCGAAAAATCAAAGGTTGCCGAGTTGGAGATGGAGATCGCGCGCCTCGAATCAAAAATGCGTCTGAAAAAAAGCGATATGCAGACGCGCATTGTCCGCCTCTACAAATGGAAACCGTTCTACAAAATGAACCTTCTCTTCTCCACAAAATCACTGCCCCAGATCCTCTCCTCCTCTTACTATCTGCAGCTTCTCGCAAAGGAAGACCAGCGTGCATTTTTTGAATTCGAACAAGACTGGAAGCGCTACCTCCTGGATAAAGAATTGCGAAAAGAATTGATCCTGACACTCGAGGGAAGGAAACGCGACAAGGAAGACGAACTGTCGAAATTGAACGACGAACGTAATAAGAAAAACCAGATCCTCACCGAAGTGGCAAAGAAAGAAGACAAGAAACGCGCGCTCGAAAAGGAATTGAAGAGCGCACAGCGCAAGCTCGAAGAATTGATCGTCTCCCTCGAACGACAGCGCGAAAAAATCAGCACCGGTACAAATTATCTCGAAACGAACCGTGGAAAATTGTCCTGGCCTTGCCGGGGCAATATCGTGACGAACTTCGGGAAGGTCATACACCCGAAGTACAACACAACAACCAAGAATAACGGAATCGATATCAGCACCAACTACGGTGACAACGTCTACGCCGTGGCACCCGGTAAGGTCGTCTACGCAGATCGCTTCATGGGATACGGAAATCTCGTGCTCGTTGATCATCTCGACGGCTATTACTCACTATACGGGCATCTGGCGGAAATGCTGGTCAACACCGGTGACGAAATTACCGGAGGACGTATAATCGGCCGCGTGGGCGAAAGCGGCTCATTATCCGGTCCGATACTACACTTTGAGTTGCGTAAAGACGGCAAGCCTGTCGACCCGATAGCATATTTAGACTAATAGAGCGTTAATTTCGTTAATCTCGTTATTACCGTTATTCCCGTTAACGACAGCGTAGAAAAACTGTCATTGCCAGATTGTAGGGCAGGGCTTTAGCCCTGCGAAAACATACCGCAAACCTGAAGGTTTACCCTACGTCGTGTTGGTATCATCACACGCATAATGGTCTCGATGGACGATACTGTAGTCCGATTCGTTTTTCGAAACCGTCTCTCGCAATCGTATCACTTTTCGTAACCGTAAAACGAACAACGAATCACGGTGTCGTCACAGCGGGATTAGCGAAAATAACGAAACTAACGTCTGATGTTAATTTCGCATTTCGAAATTACTCTTGATGCTTAACATCAAGAATCTTCTGTGCTCGTATAAGGTATGCCGTGTGTGTAATGCCGCGTTCACGCGGTCTCACGCCCTGCAAGCGAACGAGCATTTCGCGCTCGATAATCTCCTTGGCTCGAATGCATTTGAAATTACATGCTGTAAGGGCATCAATTGTTCTTTTAACCTGTTCTACGTTAGGACTCCAGCTGACCAGATGATGGCCGCCCTTCAGTGCCTCGTAAGCCTTAGGCACTATATCCCACGGTTCAGGCACATCTATGAATACCGCGTCCACTTCGGTCTGTGAAAATCCTACCTGGGCAACATCGGCACACGTAAATTCGACATTCCTCTCGTAACCGACATGGGTCAGATTCCTCTTCGCGTTATCGATGAAATCATCACGCCGGTCATAGCTATACACGATACCATCCGGGGCGACCAATTTTGCCAGAACAAGGGTGAGCGCGCCACTGCCCGTTCCCAGTTCTATGACCCGGGACCCGGGACCAACCGAGGTTTCCAGCAGCAAATAGCCAAGGTCTTTTGGATATACAATTGTGGTCGTTCTCTTCACTTTCATCATCAGGTCAGCCGTGCTCGGTTTCAAACAATAGAAATCCCTGCCGAGATGTGTTTTTCCTACAAAGCCAAATGGCTGGCCAATGATTTGATTTAGATGCAGATCTCCGTGATCGGTCGACACTCTCAATCCCGACACGACCTGTACCAAAAACTGCCTGCGGTCGTCGAGATACAACATGACCAGGTCCTTTTCCTTGATGAGGTTCTTCGCTTGCTCGTCCATACTCAGCACAGTATACCGTAAAACAACAAGAAGTCAATTGCTGCAGAAGGTTAATTTCGTTATTCCCGTTGATTCCGTTAATATCGCTACTATCGTTATTCTCGCTATTACCGTTAGTTTCGTTGGGAACCTGACAAACGATACGCAATGCGTGACACGAAATCCGGAACTCGAAACAAGCACAAATGAACAAAATTCAAAACAACAAGGGTAGGGCAGGGACTTAGCCCCGTGGAAACGCTGAGACTGCTTCGTATGCGCTCGCAGTGACAGTTGCCAGCTTATCATTGCGAGGAGCGAAGCGACACGGTTCCGCTTACGGGATCTTCCGCTTTAGCAAGAATTCGCGCTATAGAATGGCGGAACTCGATTTCTCCCTATTAGAATTGTTCGACATGAAAAATCGGGACAATCTCAGTTTTAAACATTCGTGTTTTGAATTTTATATTTGTTTAGAGTTTAGTATTTAGGATTTAGAATTTGGGGTATTGTCAAAACATCAGGTTTTGACAATACCAAGTGCATTTCCTATGATTTCAAACTTGTGCAGACAAAAATCAAGATCCTCTTTGCTGTGTTCAACTGACAGACATAGCCTGATACGTTCTTTTTTCTGCGCCGCAATGACCTGCTCGTCGATCAGTTTTTTGGTGAATTCACCGGCTTCTTCATTGTTACCGAAAACAACGACAGCAAGCGGTGTCTCGCTCACCGTCTTAAATCCCATCTGTTTCAAATTCGTAATGAAATACCGGCTATTCTTCCATATTTTGTTGTACCTCTCCTTGTTTCTGCCAGTCTCCTTTATCATTTCCAGACCCGCAAGATTCACCGCAAGCATGAACTGAGGAGCGAAATCAGTAATGTGTCCAACATTCTCTCTTATTTTGTTGATCATATACTTCTTCGACCCGAGATAGCAGCCGAAGCCTCCCAGGTATTTACTGAAGCTACCAATGTCGATATTGATATCTTCGTATGCATTACATAGATCTACAAAACCCCTGCCCTCACGGCCGAGGAGTCCAAAAGAACTCAACTCATTGGCGACAATTACACACTCATTCTCGTGGGCTATCCTCACTAATTCATTTGCCGGACTGATGTTGCCCAGCCAATCGTATATCCCGTCTACGAACATAACTTTTTCGGCGTGAGCACCGAGCAACCTGCGGAGCTGATCAAGATCTCGGAAATCGTAGTATTCGATATTTCGATACTGTAGTACATTAAGCAAGCTCGATGAACTTTCGTAGTCGACAAAGAACGTGGTTTTCGGGCCAAAAATCGAGACAAGTGCGAACATCATCGAAACCTCGTCCGGGAAAAAGAGCAAAGACTCAAGTCTCTTCACCTCGCGCATGACGCCTTGTAGATTTGCCATTATCTCGGCCCGCGAATCAGTGGGTACAATGCCCCTGGCTTCGATATTCATTCGCGCGGTTTCTCGCAGATATTCACTATTCTTCATATGCAAACAATCCATATGGAGGAAATTTAGATACCGCTTGTTTCCGTACACAAACGACGGTTCAGGCGGAACCGACTCTGGAATCCTGCCTTCCTCACTGAATAGATGTACTTGAAATGGTTTCATGTTACATTCCTACCACAACATTTTTTATACTTCTTCCCGCTCCCGCAGGGACAGGGATCGTTTCTACCGACTTTTTTTGTCACTGTAACTGGTGCAGAACCCTTCTGTCCCGGTGCTGCGGCACCGGCATGAGCTGCCGCCACCTGCGCGCCGACCGGCTCTGGCGCAGCTTGTGGCCCTATGCTGGGTTTATATTCGCGTGTTGGCGTAGGTTGCCGTCTCCTTGCTGCGCCCGGCCTGGGCTGTGCCCGGAACACAAGACCCGACAAATCCCTGGCAAGATCGCGCTGCAATTCATCAAACATCTTGAAAGATTCATGTTTGTATTCGATCAGAGGATCTTTCTGTCCGTATGCACGTAGACTGATACCCTCCCTGAGCGCGTCGAGCGAATACAAATGGTCACGCCATTTTCCGTCAACCGTTCCCAGTATCACAAACTTCAACAATTCATTGAATATCTCAGGATCAAACTCCTGCTCACGCCAGTTCAGTTTTTCTTTCGCCTTATCCAGAAGCATGTCGAGCAGTTCTTCCTGTTTCATCTTCGGGATCTTCTCCCGTGGGATCGTGATATCGGTCACGAATATCAAATTGAACTCGCCTCTGATAGCCTCCCAATCCCACTCTTCTGGATTAGTCTTCGCATCGGTATATTTGTATATGATATCTTCTATCGCGTCATCAAAAAATTTGATTACCCTGTCCTTGAGATTCTTGCCCAAAAGCACGTCATCCCGTATCCTGTATATTACCTCGCGCTGTTTGTTCATCACATCGTCGTATTCCAACAGGTGTTTTCTGACCTCAAAATGGTTTTCTTCAACGCGCTTCTGGGCATTCGCTATGGCTCGCGTCACCAGTGGATGCGTCAACGGCTTCTGCTCCTCTCCTCCGAAACGGTCCATTATCTCGGCAACCCGATCTGAACCAAAAATTCTCATGAGATTATCTTCCAATGAAAGATAGAAGCGGGATGAACCAGGGTCTCCCTGACGTCCACTCCTACCCCGCAACTGGTTGTCAATACGGCGGGATTCGTGACGCTCAGTACCGATGATATAAAGCCCGCAAGGCAAATCCTCCAAACATTCCTTCTTTTCTTCATGCGAGCAGTTAGCACAGTCCTCGTCAAGACACTCGAAACAACACTTTTTGCACTCGACAACACCCTTGCCCAATTTTATGTCGGTCCCGCGGCCAGCCATGTTCGTGGCGATCGTTACCGAGCCAGGTTGCCCAGCCCTGGAAACGATCACTGCCTCACGCTGGTGATGCTTGGCGTTGAGAACTTCGTGTGAAATACCCTTGCGCTGGAGCAATCTGGACAAAACCTCGGAGACATCTACCGAAGTTGTGCCCACAAGGGTCGGTCGCTTCTTCTCGTTCCAGCGGGCGATCTCCTCAACGATCGCATTGTACTTCTCACGCTTGGAGCGGTAAACGATATCTTCGTAGTCTATCCTGCGGACGGGTTCCTTGGTAGGGATCTCGACAACATCCAACTTGTAGATCTGCCAGAACTCGTTGGCCTCGGTCGCTGCAGTACCAGTCATGCCCGCGAGCTTTTCATACATACGGAAATAATTCTGAATGGTGATCGTGGCAAATGTCTGCGTTTCTTCCTGCACTCGCACTCTTTCCTTTGCCTCGATGGCCTGATGCAATCCGTCAGAGTAGCGCCTGCCCGGCATCAACCGGCCGGTGAACTGGTCAACGATTATTACCCGGTCGTCCTGTACTACATACTCAACATCCTTTTCAAAAAGCGAGTATGCTTTGAGCAAGGCCCGGAGGTTCGCCAGGGTCTCGTTCTTCCTGGCATAGTCCTGATAAGCTTTTTCTTTCTCAAATATTTTTTCCTTCGCGGTCAGATGTGTATCCTTATCTACCCCGCCAATCGCCTCGCTCAGATCAGGCAAAACGAACATGCTCGGATCCTTCGGAGAGATAAATTGACGGCCTTTCTCTGTCAGATCCACGATGTTTGACTTTTCATCGATAACAAAGTACAATTCGTCGTCGACCTCAGCAAAGCTCTTGTCCCGCAAATAGCCCAATTCAACCTGCTCAATAAGTTTCTTCACACCCGTTTCCTGTTCGAGCTTCAGCAGCTGTTTATTCTTCGGCGAACCACGGCGTGCCTGCAGCAATTTTACAGCCGCTTCTTTCTCTTCTCCTTCGTCGAGCAGTTTCTTCGCTTCGGCAACCACGCGATTGACAAAAACGGTTTGCGTCGAGTTCAAACGCTGCACGATCGGATTGAGCTCATTGTATGCCTTTGTTTCATGCTCGACCGGACCGGATATTATGAGCGGCGTCCGCGCCTCATCAACAAGAATACTGTCAACCTCGTCGACGATCGCATAGTGATGGCCGCGCTGAACCTTGTCCTCAAACCGCCAGACCATGTTGTCACGCAGATAATCAAACCCGAACTCGTTATTGGTGCCGTATGTAATATCGCACTTATATGCGTTGATCCTTTCCTCCTGCTCAATACCCTGCTGGAGAACACCCACGGTCATACCCAGCGACTCGTACACAGGACCCATCCACTCGCGGTCGCGGCGTGCAAGATAATCGTTGACCGTGATCAAATGCGCGCCCTTGCCGGTCAAGCCGTTCAAATACAACGGCATGGTTGCGACCAAGGTCTTGCCCTCACCTGTCTTCATCTCCGCGATCTTACCCTGATGAAGAACAATTGCACCGATCAACTGGACATCAAAAGGCAGCATATTCCATTCGGTCTCTATATCCACAACCTGCCATTTCTTACCTAGTAGACGTCGGCAGGATTCTTTGACCAGCGCAAACGCCTCAGGCATGACATCATCCAGGGGTTCGCCATCCTGTATGCGTTTTTTGAATTCTTCGGTCTTTTCTGTCAGGTCAACGTCTTTGTATTGCTCGTAAAACGCGTTGATTTTATCAACCGTAGGCCAGAGCTCTTTTAGCTCACGCGTGGTCTTAGTGCCGAATATTTTTCCAAGGACTTTTTGTATCATATTTTCAAGTTAATTATATGGATTAATCCCATATTGTCAACAAACTCCATGAAATTCCTAATGTTTAGACAAAAGAACCGTTAATATCGTTAATCCCGCTAATCCCGTTGGTTTCGTTAATCTCGTTACTACCGTTAATATCGCTAATTTCGGTACGGAATATTTCGAATTGCGAATTGCGAATTTAAGAAACGTTGGTTTAGTTTTGAACGTCTATAATATTATTGTTCGAGCAGGGTCGAGAACTTCATTCCCTCTGAACCTCTGCCGTATGATCTGTCTCCGGCTCTCCGACTCCTCGGTTCTCCGTGTCTTGTAACATCCCAGGCACATCATTGACAACAAACTATCTCTGCATATACTCGAATGTGGATATAAATTTGAAGTAATACGCAATTGCATCATGAAGAAGAAAACAAGAAAGCGCAGAAAAACAACAAAGAACTATGCCTTCATCGACAGCCAGAATCTTAATCTTGCCATTCGCGAGCAGGGGTGGATCCTCGATTTCCGGAAATTCAGGAAGTATCTGCAAGATAAATACAGTATCATGAAGGCGTACTTGTTCATAGGCTATGTTGCAGAAAACCAAGACATGTACACACAACTACAGAAGAGCGGCTACATATTAGTGTTCAAACCGACCTTGACTTTGCCGAGCGGAACGCCTAAAGGCAATGTTGACGCTGAACTTGTGCTGCACGCCATGATTGAATATAGGAACTTCTCTAAAGCACTTATTGTTACGGGCGATGGAGATTTTCATTGCCTTGTAGACTTTCTATCTAAAAACCGGAAACTAATGAAATTGATGATACCGAATAAGCGTAAATTCTCATCGTTATATCGGAAAATGATGGATAATATTGTGTTTATGAATGGCTTACGCCGAAAACTTGCGTACGTTCCGAAGAAGAAAAAGAAACAAAAATAAAAAGGGAGGCATTACCGCGGGACAGAACCCTTTGGATGGCCTCCCATCGTGATTCTTTAATATTATAACAATAAAATCCTCGTCGTCAAGGGGCAAACCGCATCAGTCTCATTCTAGTCTCCCCATCATTCCCCGGTTTATCTGTCTTCTGGTTCAAGCAAGGGAACCGGGAATCCAGTTTATTCGTCCATCATTGTAATCAATATTTCAATCGCCGTAATCATGCTGCGAAGCAGGGTCATTGCGAGGAGCGCAGCGACGCGGCAATCTCTGACAAATGATTGACATAACGTAGTGTTTTGCTATAATAGAGCGCGCCAGCGTAGCTCAGTTGGTAGAGCAGCGGTTTCGTAAACCGCAGGTCAGCAGTTCGATTCTGCTCGCTGGCTTTCCGCCTTCGGCGGAACAGATTACACCGATACCAAACTTGATTACAGTGATGTAAAAAAGAGGACGATTCTGCACCTCCCTACGTTCGGCACTTTCACCTCGCTGGCTGTTAGTCTCGCCGAAGGTATCGAGTTCAGCGAGATCAGAGAACCATGTGCTCTCGAGAGGCTGTTAGTCCCGTCGGAGGTATCGAGTTCGGTCGAAAACTAAAAGTCCTATGAATCGACTACCAGAAATGCCTGTCTTCACGCCCTTTGTGTGCCCACGCAATTTGCTTGTCGATATGGCGGACTAATGAAAAACATATTGGTCTAAAATATCTTAGCCAGAACGCACCCGCTAAAATATTCTCTCCTTCGAAATCAACTGCACATCGTTCGTAGTCCTGTGATTGAATCCATTCTAGTGACTGTTTTAAAAGAGCAGTACCTATTCCTTTTCCGCGCATGTGTTCTTTTGTATATGCACCTTGTATCCACACTGTTTTTTCATCAGTAATTAGATAATCTTCATTGATCGGGCAGATTTTCATATATGCTACTGCCTGTCCATGGTCTAAGGCTAGCCAAATCGAGTGCAACGGGTCTGAAAGCCATTTTTCATGATATTCTTTGCTTCTTTTTTCTGTCATCGCAACAAAAATCGGCGGCCCAGCCAAATATCGCGCTAGTTCGTGATCCAGTGACACAATCACGTCCAAATCATCGAGGGTAGCGAGCCGAATCTCGACGTCTATGGCAGGACATTGGATGTTTCCAAGATCACGCATCGCGTCAACTACTGCCATTCCGAAACCAAGCCAAAACAGTGTATCAATCACTTCCTTATCGTGCGCAAGCCCGGTTATAAGATGTGTAAAACAACCATTGACGATCCATTCGGACGAGATATACGCATACATCTGTTGATAAATCTTTTTTCGGCTTTCGCCTTCTCCAGAGTGCGCCCAGAAAGGAACAAAAACACCCCGTCTTCCTCTCCATGAAAGAAATAATTGTCCAATAAGATATCCGGAGATTCTTCCATTCTCTATTGCAACTACACCAGGTGTTTTTTTAATTTGGTCACGGAGCAAAGGTACTACTGCACTACAATCCTCGTACCTTGGCGGTAGAAGGTGCATATGTTCTCGTTCCAATCTATAACGCTTTGCGAACAGTATTGCTGCACCTTCGATATGTTTCTCTTCAAATGGTTCTATGTTACAGAATGACATTTTTACTCCTTTTATTATGGTTGAAACAGCTTACTTCAATCACCCAATTGACGATTTAAGCAACAAAAAACCGCCCTTGCAGGCGGCATTGATGGCATATCAAATAACTACTTCAATATCTAATCCGCCTGAGGTATAAATTCAGGGCTATTCCTTTTATCGCATCTTCCATAACTATACCTCCTTCCAAGGCGAATTAGCTCATACCCCTTGATTAAGTACATTATATGGCAAGCCAACAAAATGTCAAGGCAGTTACACCTTGCCCCCAGCTGGCTATCCGCAACATCTTGGTGAAGTGGATGAAAAACGTATGACGATCTATGAATTTCTATTTATTCTAATTTTACGATTTTCTTTGTTATACTTTTATTCGATGTTACAAAACATAGAAAATAGACACCGGCAGGCACCAGGTGACCTTGCTGGTCATCACCATTCCAGATTACGACTGACGACGGATGACTGATACCAGAAAACAATTGAGAAAAATCTTTAATCACTCTACCTGCAACATCATGAATTTTTGCACTGACTACTGACTGCTGTCTGCTGTTCCCTTGAAATTGAAGTTTAATTTCGGTTTTCTCGCTACATGGATTAGGATATATGTCGCAAAAAATCGCATTATCACTAAAGACTTTAGAATATTCATCTTCAGAGACACCGGTAACAGGAGCATACTTCACCGTTAAATAATCAAAATTGCCGCCTATGTAGGATTTCCCTGTTACGATGATGTTATTATCATTATCGACCGCGACACCGTGAGCAATATCGTCGTCACCATTATCGAGTGTACCTTGCCAGAGAATTGTTCCACTGGAATCATACTCTACTACGAAATAATCATAATCGCCACCCATAGCAGCAGAATAACCTGCCACGATGATATTATTGGTATTATTGACTGCCACGCTGTAAGCAACATCATCGTTGTTATTATTATCGAGTGTATCTTGCCAGAGAATTATTCCACTGGAATCGTACTTCAATGTGAAATAATCATAATCGCTGAATGGTCCTCCAGAGCACCCTGTCACGATGATATTATTTGAATTATCAACTGCTACGCCATAGGCCTGGTCAAATTGGTATTTGTCTATTATATCTTGCCAGAGGATTGTTCCACTGGAATCGTACTTCACTGTGAAATAATCATTATTGACGCCGTCTGAAGTATATCCTGTTACTATGATATTATTGGCATTATCGACTGCTACGCCCAAAGCAGAATCCCACAAACCATTGCTGAGTGTATCTGCCCAGACAATTGTACCATCGGAGTCATACTTAACTGTGAGATAAACACAGTCGTTGCCTATATCACAATAACCCGTTACGATAATGTTATTAGCATTGTCGACCGCGACACCACGAGCAATATCATAGAGGCCATTATTATCGAGCGCAGCTTGCCAGAGAATTGTTCCGGTGGAATCATACTTGATGATGAAATAATCATAATCGCCACCTATAGAAGAATAGCCTGTCATGATGATATTATTTGAATTATCAACCGCCACGCACTCAGCATTATCTGCTGCTCCATTGTCTATGGTATCTTGCCAAAGAACCGTGCCATTGGAATCATATCTCACGATAAAATAATCGTTGTTGCCACCAATGTACGATATTCCTGCTACGATGATGTTATTTGAATTATCGACGGCTACGCTGAAGGCGCCATCCCAGTCGCCATTATCGAGTGTATCTGCCCATTCGATCTTATAATTATCCGCAACCAGAACACGTGGAAATACAAGAAAAGAGAAAAATAAGGCTACAGGTACGCATCTTAGCTTCATAATACCTCCTTACACCTCCTTTTCGAATGATCCCCAATTAAATATAGTCCAAGGAAAGAAAATGTCAACCACAGGACCGCAATCACACCCCAGAGGCATATTCATGTATGTCCAAACCATCTGATTATGTTCAGCTATGACACACTATATAAGAGCCGATTGGATCGAACAGTCCAAGAAGTACGAATCAACACCCAACCTGTCGTAGATCCTGTTAAGGGCTATATTCTGTTAACTCTCAGCAAAGTAACAAGACGAGATACCATAACAATTATTACTCCATACAGTTTTTCGCTATCTGCCGTTGACTTTTAATGAAACTCGAAACCGGACGGAGTTAATAGAGCGAGAATGTCAAAAAGTCAACCTCCGTCCCCCGAACTAAGATAGTTAGTGTAGGTGGCAATACCGCAGCGTTGTGGTAGATACGTTGAAACATATGCTAAGCTCATGCCCGTGCCAGAACTACCACCCTTCGTGCATTTTCAATGTTCATTAACGCTGCTATGGCAATTAGGGCCAACGCGGGCTGATTAAGTACACCACCAAGGAAAATAATGAAAATTCTCAGATCACGACCAATCCTAAAATGTCGATTCCCTTCACTTCTCATCAGGCTGTCATATTTATCTGCAGTATAACTGTTGATTAATGAACCGATTACTGCCATAAATCCAATAATCATAATCACGGGATTGCTGATGACCTGATATGTGTGATAAGTTAGACTGAATAATAAAAAGGCATCGGCGTATCTGTCAAGTACAGCATCAAACCAGCCGCCGAACTCTGTTTCCAGGAATTTTAGTCGCGCAACCTCACCATCGCAACCATCAATGATTGAGGCGACCTGAGCAAGAATTGCTCCGATTAGGAGGTTCAAGTATCCCTTATGAAAAAAGAAGAATGCACCAATGATGGAAAGGAAGAAACAAGTTAGCGTAATGGTATTGGGCTGAATTTTGGTTTTCAAAAGAATTTTTGTAATTTGACCAGATATCGGTCTGTTTATGTATCTTGATACGAATCCATCAGACTTTTTATTTACAAAAACATTTACCAGATGTCTCTTGGCCTGTTTCAGTTTTACCTCATTATCTACATCAATCCAGTAATTCCCACTAACGTCACAAACTCTAACCTTACCCTTTTTGGCTAATATCTCAATACCGCCTGATAGGGATGTGTCACCCCTCTTGGAACTTTGTTCAATTGCGTTGAAGATTGCGGGCGTACAGAGGAATATTCCTGTATCATAGGCATCATACTCTTTAAGATTTTTGCCGATATGCAAAATCCTTTTGTTTTTGATAAACACTTTCGTGACATCTTCTTCGTCAACAAAATAATTTACTTTAATATTAGAATCTATTGCTAAAATGACTTCATTATTATTTATCCTCTTGTTCTTCAGTTTTGCGATAATTTTCTCATCGAAAATATGATCACTCATCAGGAGAATGAAATTACCATTTATAATATCCTTTGCCTTCAGCACTGATATTCCATTTTCCTTTCTCCATTCATCATTATGCAGACAAGTAATTTTTATGTTTCTTTTTTTACTGAAGGTTTCTAAATAGTCGCGGAGTATTTGGCCGCGATAGCCAGTCACCACATAAAATTCTTTTAAGCCGACCTTTCTGGCGCGTAGTATAACCCTCGCGATAAGCGGCATTCCCATTAATGAAGTCAGTGGTTTTGATCTTGATTTTGAAGCAAGTCTTGCACCTCGTCCTGATGCAATTATGAGACATTTCATTTACATACGCCCCTTTTTTACACAGATTTCTATCAATCTCTTTTTGGTAAATTCTTTGCCTCTGATATATAAGCAAGAAGATTTTGAAAAATTAATACAGTCGTTTTTCTTGCACTTGATTATATCAAATTTTCTGGGGAAGTCAAGTTGTTAACAGCAGTCAAATAAATGGTCGACTTTCACCGATCCTTGTTATTATATTGTTATATTGTACGGCATTTGTGCGGTCCATCTGCCAAAATAGCCCGCATTGTTCTGTTTTCAGCATATGCGGGACACTCTAGCTGAAATCTAAACGGCACATTCATCAATCTTTTGACTGTTTGTTATCCATAACTTCCCAATAAGTTGGACTACATTCATAAGGTTAGAGGAACGGAGTGCTCGTCCGTAGGTTACTGTGTACATCAAATAGCTATTATTTTAATCTTAGGTTCAACAGTGTGCCGATGTAATAACTCCTCACTGTTAAATCCTCTCCATTGACACACATCTTGATGTATATATAATTATAAGTAGATTTATGATAAATTAACTGGAGGAGATAAAAATCTATTTGTGGCGTTGTAGTAACAGATTCGAAAAAGGCAAGGGTAGTAATTAGGTAGAAGAAGTGGGTCATTAAGATTCCCGAAGTAAAGAATTAGAATTAAACTGGGATCTCATTGAGTATTGGCTTTCTCAAGGCACTTAACCTACCTATACTGTGATTTAACCGATTACATAAGAAGGAGGTAAATCATGAACAATCTTAGAGAGCTTATCGAATACATTGAAAAAGCATTAGTAGATAATCCGGAAAAAGTTGAGGTAAAGGAAATCGCCGGAGAAAAGAGCATTATATATGAGCTTAAAGTCGGTGAAGGTGATCTGGGTAAAGTAATTGGTAAAGAAGGCAGAACAGCAAAGGCTGTCAGAACAATCATTACCGCTGCGGCAATGAAACAAGGGAAACGCGTAGTATTAGAGATTATCGAATAATGATGTCTTGTATATCTTGTCTTTTTCATCCTGTTTTACACACGTCTAACCCTGTATCTATTTCATTGAAATTGATGGTATCATTACAAGGAAAGTAGTCAAGGTTAGATAAAAAACCACAAATTGTAGCACGCGGGGAAATTCCGCAATTTTAAAAAAGTGCGGGGCCACTTCCTTTTTTGTGCCATATTTCAGGTGTCTCTTAGCCATATGTTGATAACAGTGAGATAAGGCCGATTACGGTGATATAATTTCAGATCTATTGATGCCACTAAATAATAGAATAATAGACAGAAAATCCAAATGTGCTTAGCACATTTTTGATTGCAGTAATAATATTTAGATATCAGTGATGATTATAAGGAACCTCTCGAAATAAAAATTGACATTCCACTGAATTTGGATATACTTATTCTAAATCAAGGAGGTTTTATGAATATATACGTAGGTAATTTGTCGCGTGATACTACTGACAACGATTTACAGAAGGCTTTTGAAGCCTTTGGACAGGTTCTATCTGTAAGAATTGTCAAAGATAAGTTCGGTGGACAACCAAGAGGATTCGGGTTCGTAGATATGCCGAACAACAAAGAAGCCCAGGCTGCCATCGACGGTTTGAATGGCAAGGTGTTCATGGGCCAAGCACTCAATGTTAACGAAGCACGTCCTCGTCCAGATCATCGAGGCGGCGGAAAACGAGAAGGCGGTGGTAGAGGTCGCTCCTGGTAGAATATATTCAAACAATATAAATCCGTTGCAGAACTCTGCAAACCCACATGATTTTAACAGTGTCGCAGAAGGTATTTGACATAACGGGAAGAGTTGTATTACCCAACAAGATGAAACTAGGTATCTATTTCATAGATGTTGACAGTAAGACCACAAAGAAGGTAGTTAAGGTCAGATAGAAATCAAAGTTGTAGCACAAGGGGAGTGATTCAGACTGTCACTTCCCTTGTTCCCTGTGCCAGATTTGTGCCAAGTCTAGGCCAAATGACACAGCACAATTCAGACTTCTGCCGTTTCTTCATCATACAGATTATATAAGAAGGAAACGGTATCCTCGTGAATTCAGTTGCATCTCTTGAAGCAATAATTCACGGGACCAGCAATGGCCAGAATAACGAAAAGCGTTATCTGTATTACATCAGTTCAGCTCACTCCAATTTTACGATCTTCTTTGTTACACTCTGGCCAAGTGCCTCCAATCGCACAAAATACACACCGCTGGGCACAATTTTGCCAGAATCGTCCGTGCCGTCCCACGTAACCTTAGTCAAACCAGACGCACACTCTCCATCGACCAGCCGCCGCAACCTCCTCCCCGCCACATCACAAACCGTGACATTCAAGTATTGAGGGTTCTGCAGATCAAAAGTAATACTACAATCATTGCCAAACGGATTGGGAAACGGAGCATAAAGCTTTACTCCACTTACCCTAAATGGGATCAGACTCTGTTCAGCCACCGCACCCTGCTCATCATATTTTACTGTGAGAAAGTCAGCGTTACCGCCGTCAATCCGAAAGCCGGTAACAATAATCCCTCCTGAATTATCACATGCGACACCCCGCGCGTAATCGTCAATGCCATTCCCGCTGTCATAATCAGTAGTCCATAATTCATCGCCGGCCGCAGAATACTTGAGTGTATGATAGACAAACGCGGGAATAAGTATATTGTCTTTGTAGTATTCGCCGGTGACAATGATATCGTTGTCATTGTCAATTGCTATATCCTGCGCCGTCCAGCTGGGATTGGGTAAGATATGAATACGAATCCAGACTGAGTCACCCTGACTGTCGTATTTAACCGTAATAAACCGCGCCGGATAGAATGGATGACCGCAGACAGCTATGTTACCTGCAGCATCGGCTGCAACGCCGCGCCCAAAACTGTCATAACTACCGTAATGATATCTCCTTGTCCACAGGGTCTCACCAGCAGGATTGTATTTAACCGTCAGATAGGTGTGCATACTAATACTAGTATCAACTGAAGCCCCAGTAACAATGATATTGCCCGTTGGATCAGCAGTTATGTCATGAGCAATGTCGTTGAGTCCCGCATCTAATCGGCGGCTCCAAATCGTATCACCATTGGCATCGTATTTTATTGTTAGATAATCGTAATCAAGGCCGTTGAATGAATAGCCGGTCACCATGACGTTGCGCGCTGAATCGGTCACGACGCTCGTGCCGATATTATCCATACCTGTTACATACCCGGCTTGCCAGATGAAATCGCCCGAGGCATCATATTTTACGGTAATGTAATCATAAATCGTATCCATCCGCGAAGAGCCAAAAACTACTATGTCGCCATAGCCATCAACAACCACGCCGTGCGCAAGATCGCTGCCGCCAGTATCAAAAAACCGGATCCAGATAGTATCGCCGGTCGACGTATATTTGATGATGCAAAAATCATAATCTGTGCCGTTGTACGAACTTCCAGCGACGACGATATTGTTTTGATTATCTGTGGTGACGCCAAAAGCGTAATCGGCCATACTGCCATCATAAACACGGGTCCAAACAAGCGGCGGTTGTGCCAAGGCAAAACAGAATATGCCAAAGGCTATTATAATAACGATATATCTTTTCATCGTATCAGGATGATTTTTCTGGTCTCAACCCACTCATCAGTCTCCACCCGTAAGAAATAGACACCAGCAGCACCAGGCTGCAGTCCCGCATTATGCATTCCAGGACCAACCCTATCCTCAAATTTATCTACGACCCGGCCGCAAACGTCGAGCAGACTGATCGTTACGGCTGAACTCACGTCAAGCAAATAGGACAATTCCACCTTTCGGCCGATCGTGGAAACCTTCAAGCGCGAGGTAATGGAAAGATTGCCAGTTTCCGCAATACCGATGCCATAAGGGTCCAGAATCCACAAGCCGCAATCGCCGGCTGCGGTATAGATAAGTCCTCCTTGCACCGAGACGCCACTATGCCTGACCCCGCGACCACAGACTTTGTATCTATAATATCCTACTTCCTGGGGAGTAACCGGGTTTGAGACGTCGAAAATTCTTACTCCACCGCCAGTAAGATCATCCGAGAGATAGGCATAAATCCCCTCCACATATATGTCATTGACCCGCATGGGATAGTAATAACTCACCGGCAAAGGATTGTACGGATCAGATACATCAATGATCCAAAGGTACGACGGGTCATAACCAACATTAAGATATACGTAATTATCAGATACATAGATAGCCCCACCAAGTGACTGTAAATCGCATCCCGCAATGACAGTCGGTGCATAGGGATTGGATATGTTAACTATTCTTAGACCGTCGTCTGAGCTACAATATGCAAAGTCACCAGCAACAACCACATTCCATACCGTCAGCGTTTCCCCATAAGGAATCCCGGTAACGAGGTACGGATTTGCCGGATCTGCAATATCACAGACGGCAAACCCGTATCCACCTGCGCCAGAGGAACCAGAGCAGCCTAAATACGCATAGTTGCCCTGAACACAAACGCTTCTAACCCAACTATAATATGGCGGGAGGCCTGGTATATAACAATGTCCGATTTCATGAGGATTCGCTAAATCCGAAATGTCAATTACGCGCATACCACTGTCATGTGCCGCAACGTAAAGGTTATTCCCCGCCATCGTAAATCCGCTAAAACGATAGTTGATATCGCACTTACCCAATTCGAAACAATTTTGAGGATCAGTGACGTCGATAATGCGGAAAAGCCCCGCTGGATCACAGAACACCGCAAAATTGTCCGAAACCTCAATACGATGTGATCTATACATTATTTCGTACTCGCTAATCTGAAATGGCAAAAAAGGTTCGGTAATATCCAGCACCTCGATTCGGTCTATTGCCATACTGTAGAGGTAGTCATGCAAAACCGTAATCTGAGTTGTCTGACATGGAATGCAATTCATCAATATTGGATCATCCGGGACAATGATGTCAAACACGTATAGAAACATTCCACCAACATATAGGCAATCACCCTTCAGCTGCGGGTTGCCAACCGGGAAATCAACCAGATAGTCCCGCACAACGTAAGGATTAGCGGGATCAGAAATATCAACGACCCGCAACCCCCATCCGGTAACATAGGCATAGTCACCTTCGACAATAACCTCCATGAATTGACCCAGGTAACACCGGCCTAATTCGTAAGGCAGCGCAGGGTCTGACACATCCAAGATTAACATAGCATCATTCATCCCCATTGCACAGGCGGCGCAAACATAGACACGGTTATCCTTAACGTATACATAGTAGGAAAGAATACTGTCTGGTGTCCATTCGCCTTGGACTACAAGAGTATGGGGATCGGATACATCAAGAATCGTCATGCGCGTGTAAGAAACGACGTAGGCAGAATTTTGACATACGTACACCTGAACAATCGAATCATTGGGCTGCCAACGATTGATCATTACTGGATTTGAAGGATCAGCAACATTGTAGATCCACAGTCCTTGTTTCTGAGCCGCAATATAGAGCAAAGTATCGTGGAGAAATGGCACCAACGCCTTTATCGGGCTGATTATCTGGCCAACCTTTGCCGGATTTGCCGGATCGTCCACGTCGAATACCAGAATACCGGAACCTGACGATACAACTACATAGTCAGTGCCGTTTATCACCCCGCTGACGATGCCGCCCGTGGCGCTCCCAAATGGATAGCCTCCCACAAACCGTACGTTCAACGAATCCTGAGCAGAAAGAAGGATGGGACAGAATGAAATCATGATCAACGTGATGAGTAAAGCCAGTCTACGATTGAACCGTTTACTAATATCGAAAACCATTCTACTCTTCCTTAACACATCTTACTCGTAAAAGAAAACCTGTCAAGGCGAATGGCCAGTATACAAAGAGCACAGTAAATCGAAATCCAAGGGGGGATGGACATCCATCCCCCCTTGAAAGCAATACC
>Ga0224495_10000205_pt1 | contig 48168 bp, 42 predicted proteins | sample SF_Jul11_sed_USG_FD_168128 | JGI IMG/M metagenome (GOLD analysis project Ga0224495, IMG submission 168128) | Sediment microbial communities from San Francisco Bay, California, United States - SF_Jul11_sed_USGS_4_1 | ecosystem: Environmental > Aquatic > Marine > Sediment | place: USA: California...
TTTATACCCCCTGCCTGGCAACCATCGCCACGCTGCAAAGCGAATCCAAGCAAATCAAGTTCACCGCGCTGTCGCTCACCTGGTCGCTGGGACTGGCGTGGCTGGTAAGCTTTTCTTTCTATCAAGGCGCAAGGGCATTGGGGTATTGAACGGTCAAAGCCTTTGCGCAATGTATGGACAGCACAGTGTCGGCTAAAATTCATGCACTTGCCAAACCGGAGTTGCCATGACGGACGATCAATTCGAACAGCTGGTGAGTCGGCTCGAAATACAGGCCCAGAATAATCCAGCCGGTTACCAGTTCAAGGTTCTGCTGCTGGCCCTGCTCGGCAATGCCTACCTTGGCGCAATATTGCTACTGATCGTAGCGCTGATCATCGGTGCTTTTGCCTCCCTCGCTGTGTTCAAGGCTTTTGCGGTGAAGGCAATCATCGCCCTCAGCATTTTTCTCTGGATCGTCATCAGGGCGCTCTGGGTAAAGTTGCCGCCACCCGAAGGCACCGAAGTAAATGCCTCCCAGTCTCCGCAGCTGTTTGCGATGATAGACGAGTTGCGCCGCCAGCTTGGCGCGCCGAAATTTCACCATGTGCTGATCGACGACGATTTCAATGCCGGTGTGGTGCAAATACCGCGCTTAGGCATATTTGGCGGTTATCGCAACTACCTGATGATCGGCTTGCCGCTGATGAAATCGCTGACTGTCGAGCAATTCAAGGCGGTGCTGGCGCATGAGTTCGGCCACCTCGCCAAAGGGCATGGCCGGATGTCGAACTGGATTTACCGCCAGCGCAGGCGCTGGGGACGCCTGATGTATGCACTTGAAACCAACGAGAGCCGGGGGAAATTCCTGTTCCAGTCCTTCATCAACTGGTTCTCCCCCTACTTCAATGCCTACTCTTTCCCGCTGGCCCGCGCCAATGAATACGAAGCCGATGCCACTTCTGCCCGGCTCACCTCGCCGCGCTCTGCCGCCGAGGCATTGACCAGCGTCAACGTGCTTGGCTGCTATCTCGACGAACGCTATTGGCCGCACATCCACCGTCAAGCTGACGAGCAGCCACAACCCGGTTTTCTGCCCTATTCCAGCATGGGTCATCACGTGGGCAAGGAGGTGGACGAGACCTCGGCGCAAGGCTGGCTGGAACAAGCCATGGCCAGGAAAACCACCTCGTCCGACACGCATCCCGCGCTCAGTGACCGCCTCAAGGCCATTGGCGAAACCCCGCACGTGGCTCCGCCAGCTCCCGGGCATGCATCAGACCGCCTGCTCGGAGATGTATTGAGTGGCATCGTCGAAACCTTTGACAAAAACTGGCGCGACAACATCCTTCCTGCATGGGAAGAGCGCTATCGCGAAGTTCAGGAAGACAAACGTTTGCTTGCCGAACTGAATGCCAAACATGCAGGCGGTGCTGAGCTTACGCCGGATGAGGCGTTCGATCGCGCCCGGCTGACCGAATCCAGCGGAAAAAATCCCGCCGATGCGCTGCAACAGTTCCGCACCCTGCATGAGCGCAACCCGCAAGATGCCATCGTTTGCCTCGCCCTGGGCGCACGATTGATCGACAAGGATGACGAAAGTGGCTGCGCCCTGATCGAACGCGCGATTCAACTCGACGAAGACGTCACTGAAAAGGGTTGCGAGCTGCTGCGCGACCATCATTGGCGCAAAGGTCGCGAAGAGGAATCGCGAACATGGCACCAACGTCTTGTCGAGCGCATCGAGCTGCAACAGGCTGCCGAGAAGGAACGCAACGAGATTCGCCTCAACGACAAACTTGAACAGCATCAGCTCACTGATGATGAATTAACGCAATTGCGCACCCAGCTCCAAGCCATCCCCGGACTGCGCAAGGCGTATTTGGTAAAAAAGGTGGTCAAGCACTTTGCGCAACGGCCCTGCTACGTGTTCGGTTTCAGCGTAACTGGCATGCTGCAATTTCACAACAAAAAACGAGTAACAGAAATATTGCAGCGGATCCATGAGTCAGTTGAATTTCCCGGCGAGACCATCATCATCAATGTCGACGGTGACAATTACCGTTTCGGCAGAAAATTCTGGTGGATGCGCGGCGCCGGGATTCTGTAAGAAAACCGGCATCAAACCATTCAAGTCCAGCCACTTTAATCGACCGCATCACTTGTCAAAACAAATTCTGAAGTAGTAAGAAGGTGCACGTATGAGCCAAAAACCCAACCCGCTTTCCGCCAGCGAACCTTGGAACCTCGTCGCCGACGGCTATGCCGAGACCACGATGCAATTGCTGGCGCAATATGCCGAAGAAGCTGTCGCAGCTTCCAGACTTAAGCGCGGTGCAACAGTGATGGATGTCGCATGCGGGCCGGGGACCCTGGCGCTGATGGTCGCGCGCGAGGCCCATGAAGTCCACGGAATCGATTTTTCCGAACCCATGCTCGCCATCTGCCGGCAAAACGCCAAGCGCGCAGGGTTCAATAACATCACCATCCGGCACGGCGACGCACAAGCCCTGCCCTATCCGGATGCAATGTTCGATGCCGCGTTCTCTATGTTCGGCCTGATGTTCTTTCCGGACCGGCGCAAAGGTTTTGCGGAAATCCATCGCACACTCAAGCCGGGCGGCACCATTGCCGTCACCAGCTGGGCGCCGGTGGATCAATCGCCAGCAATGCAAACCATGTTCGGCGCGATACGCGCGATAAAACCCGACTTGCCGGAGCCTCAGCGCTCTGTGGCAACACTGGAAAACCCCGACGTCTTCAAACAGGAAATGCTGGATGCCGGATTCAGGGAAGTCGAAATCCGCAGCGTCACCAAACCATTCCCCGTCCCATCCATCTCCGAATTCTGGGAGACCATGGTCAAAGGCAGCGCACCGATACAAATGCTGAAAAAAAGCATGGGCGAATCTGCATGGAGGGAAAAGGAAATCCTCGCGCTCGACTATCTCGAAGCAAAGCTCCCCTCCACGCCGATCGCACTCACTTCCGATGCCTGGCTCGGGATCGGAATTAAATAATGTCGGGGCAATGCCAAAGTAACCGGGCAGTCCATCATTAAAAGCAATTCTTGATATTTCCACGCATACGCGGCACGATAGGGGTGCATGCCTGTACCTTGGCAGATCGCTCATGGCCTCTTCCTTGTTATGCGCATGCTATTCAGGAGAACATGCATGAAAAATTCCGCATCTCTACTCGCTTTATCGCTGCTTGCCGCAAGTTCATTAGCCTGGGCAGAGGATGAGCGGCCAGAAAACGACCGGTCTGAAGATCTCAGATACTGCTTGGAGCTGCCAACTGCCCAGCAAATCGCCAAGTGCTCGGGAGAAATTTCAGCAGGCAACAAAGGCCGGACTTATTCCAGGACAGAAGTAGAAAGAATCCTGGCCGAGGAAAAAACACGTGCGCCCGCCAGCACTGACCATTCATCAGGCATGCCAGCCACCGACAGCCGCACATCCGTCACTGAACTCAAGTAAATCCATGAAAAAATTTGCATACTCAATCCTGGTACTGCTCGTCGCAACCGCTTGCACGGGCACCAAAGTCACTCCGCTTGGGGCTGACCGCCCACCCGCGAAGATCGCGCTGGCCTTGGGTGGTGGCGCGGCGCGCGGCTTTGCCCATGTGGGCGTGATCAAGGCGCTGGAGGCACAAGGCATCTCGCCAGACATCATTGTGGGCACCAGTGCGGGCTCGGTGGTCGGTGCGCTCTATGCGTCCGGACTCAACGGCTTTCAAATCCAGGAGCTGTCGATGAACATGGGAGAAGACCAGGTTCTTGATGGTTCGGGCTTATACCGGTGCATGGCCGAGACGCTGATCTCGAGCAAGAGGGGGTGCATCAAAGGCCAGGCGCTGCAGGATTTCATCAACAGAAACATCAAGGATCGCCCGATAGAAAAGCTCGATAAAACGTTCGCCGCCGTCGCCACCAACCTGAGCAATGGCGAGATGATGGTATTCCGTTCGGGCAATACCGGCGCGGCTGTCCGCGCCTCATCCTCCGTGCCGGTGATATTCCAGCCCGTGACCATCAATGGGCAGGATTACGTGGATGGCGGGCTGGTCGCGCCCGTACCGGCAAGCGTCGCACGCAGCCTGGGTGCGGATTTCGTCATCGCCGTCGACATCTCGGACCGCCCGCAGGACAGAAGCACGGCGGGCATTTCAGACGTCTTGTGGCAAACCTTTTCCATTTTCGGGCAAACCCTCAATCGCCACGAACAAACCAGTGCGGACATCATCGTCCGCCCGGTCACATTCGGTCTTCCTTCCGCCGATGTGAGCGGCCTCAACAAGGCCGTACTGGAGGGAGAAAAAGCGGTCGCCAAGATTTTGCCCGAACTGAAAGCCAGGCTGGCAATATTGAATGAGACTCGGCATGTGACAGGGTTTCCATGAAACCTCAGCGCCCGAACAGTAGATGTCAGGCAAATAATTCAGCTTCCCCCTTTAACCATTTTTGATCACGACATAAAATGCCGTGCAACTTACGGCTTGCATACTATCCAGAAACATGAACAGTAAATAATCAGCCATGGAAATCGAAGACGATATCGAACTACAGAACCCGCTGACAGTGGCAGTCAATGAAGCATCCCCCGAAGGAATCCTGGTCGTCAATCCCGAAGGAACCATCGTTTTCTACAACCTTCGCTTTTTCGAAATATGGCAAATCCAGACAGGCTCCCTGGACGGAATCCAGTCCGGCACAGCCATCGGAAAGCACGACACCCAGATTTCGGCTGCGATTGCCGATCGCGTGCAGGATGCGCCCGCCTATCTTGCCCGGGTAAAGGAATTGAACGACAACCCGCAATTGAAAGATCATTGCGAGATCAAGTTGCGCGACGGAAGGATACTGGAGCGCAACTCCTCCGCCCTGCGTAGCGACAGCGGCCAGTATCTTGGCCGCGCATGGTTTTTTCGCGACATCACCAGGCACAAGCAAGCTGAAGAGAACCTGCTGCTCACCCGGTTTGTCAGCGACCAGGCACCTGAAAGTATTTTCTGGTTTGATGAGCATGCGCGCATCGTCTACGCCAATGCAGCAGCATGCCGAAACTATGGCTACACAATGACAGAACTGCTCGATCTATTCATCACTGATATCGATTACGGTTCCCGGATAGAAGGATGGCACGAGCATTGGCAGAAGTTGAAGCAGGAGGGTCATCTCACCTTTGAAACAAAACACAGGCGCAAGAATGGCTCCATATTCTGGAATGAAGTTTTTGCCAACCATATCGAATTTGAGGGCAAGGAATTCAATATTGTATTTGCCAGGAACATCACCGAGCGCCGACAGGCAGGTGAACACCTGCTGATTACCCAGTTTGTCAGCGACCAGGCATCAGACAGCATCGTGTGGGTTGATGAGCAGGCCCGTATCGTTTACGCCAACGAAGAGATGTGCCTGGAACGTGGCTATACGAAAGAAGAGCTGCTTGCTTTGCACATCCCCGACATCAATCCCGATTTATCCTACGATGTGTGGCAAGATCAATGGCAGAAAGTGAGACAAAAAGGCAGCCTAACCTTCGAAGCTAGGCACAGGCGCAAGGATGGCTCCCTTTTCCCGGTCGAGGTTTCCGCAAACTTTATCCAGTTTGAGGGTAATGAGATCGTGGTGGCTTTCGCAAGGAACGTCACGAAACGCAAGGAGAATGCAGAAAAACTTCTGCTCACCCAGTTTGTCAGCGATCATGCACCCCTTTGCATCATTTGGGTTGATGAGCAGGCACGTGTCGTTTACGCCAACGAAGAAACGTGCCGCGAACATGGCTATACGAAAGAAGAATTCCTTTCTTTGTCCATTCCCGATTTCGATCCAGATTTTCCGGTCGCCGCGTGGCCCGATCACTGGCAGGAGTTGAAGCATAAAGGCAACCTCACCTTTGAATCCCGGCATAGCCGCAAGGACGGCTCCATTTTCCCTATCGAAGTCTCCGCCAATTTCGTCGCATTCGCTGGCAAGGAATTCAACGTTGCCTACGTCAGGAATATCGCCCAGCGCAAGCAGGCTGAGTCCGAGCAGCGTATAGCGGCTGTCGCATTCGAGTCGCAGGATACATTGATGATCACCGATGCTGAGGGTGTGATTTTGCGGGTCAACCAGGCATTTACCGATAACACAGGCTATAAACCCGAAGATATCGTGGGAAAAACACCGCGCATACTCAAGTCGGGGCGTCATGGTGCGGAGTTCTATCGCGAGATGTGGGAGACTCTCAAGCGCACAGGAACATGGCGGGGAGAAGTCTGGGATCGGCGCAAAAATGGCGAGATCTATCCCAAGTGGCTCACCATTTCCGCAGTGAAGGGAAGCAACGGCGCAGTCACCCATTATGTCGGATCGCACATCGACATCACAGCACGCAAAGCCGCAGAAGACGAAATACAGCATCTGGCGTTCTACGACCCGCTCACCAACCTGCCCAACCGGCGGCTGCTCATGGACAGGCTGATGCACGCGACGGCTTCCAGCGCGCGCAGCGGCCGAAAGGGCGCGCTGCTGTTCATCGACCTGGATCAATTCAAGACACTCAACGACACGCTCGGTCATGACATCGGGGACTTGCTGCTGCAGCAAGTCGCGCAACGCCTCGAATCCTGCGTGCGCGAAGGCGATACCGTGGCGCGCCTGGGCGGTGACGAATTCGTGCTGATACTCGAAGACCTGAACGATCAGGCAGACGAAGCCGGGGCGCAAGCAGAAGCCATAAGCGAACACGTGCTCACCACGCTCACCCGGCCATACCTGCTTGACTCGCATGAATGCCGCAGCACCCCCAGTATTGGCATCACCCTCTTCAGCGGCCACCAAACAACGCTGGAAGAACTGATGAAGCAAGCTGACATCGCCATGTACCAGGCCAAGAAGGCCGGACGCAACACCGTGCGCTTTTTCGACCCGAAGATGCAGGCCTCCATCAACGCACATGCAGACCTTGAAAGCGAATTGCGCCGCGCCATCGAGATGCAGCAATTCCAGCTGTATTATCAGGTACAGGTAGACAGTTCGCAGCACGTGCTGGGTGTCGAGGCACTGATACGCTGGAAACATCCCGAGCGCGGTTTGATACCACCCGGCCAATTCATACCGCTTGCTGAGGAAACCGGGTTGATCCTGCCCATTGGAGACTGGGTGCTGGACAAAGCCTGCGCCCAACTCAAATTGTGGCAGCAAGATCCGCTTACCCGCGATTTTGCCCTTTCAATAAACCTGAGCGCAAAGCGATTCCACCAGCCGGGTTATGCCGCGCATGTGCAGGCTGCCGTACTGCATCACGGCATCAATCCCGGCCTGCTCAAGATCGAGCTGACCGAAAGCCTGCTGCTGGAAAACATCGAGGACGCCATTACCACGATGAGCGCCCTGAACGACATCGGGGTATCGCTCTCGCTGGACGACTTCGGCACAGGCTATTCATCCTTGCAATACCTCAAGCGCTTACCGCTCGACCAGCTCAAGATAGACCAGTCATTTGTGCGTGAACTTGCAACCGATAGCAATGACAAGACAATTGTAAGAACCATTATTGCCATGGCAAAAAATCTCGATCTCGAGGTCATTGCCGAAGGGGTGGAGACCAAAGAACAACGGAGTATCCTCCTGAGCCTGGGATGCGAGAATTATCAGGGATACCTGTTCAGCAAGCCGATCCCGATCGAGGAGTTTGAAGCAGTATTGCGGCAAGGCAAAGCATCTTTCTGATGTGAGTTTACCGGCCGCGCTTGAAATCCCGCCTCCGCTCGCCAATGCATATCACCCACCTCCGCCAACGTCTGCATGAACTCGGCGCCAAGCCGTGCCACGAAGATCGTATGCTGCGCAGCTGGACTCAGGTCAGCTCGTACGACAGAGCTCACAGCCCGGCAGAATCCTTTTTCCCGCTTGCACTGCGCAATGAGTTGCCCGCCATCGAGGCGGAGTTGAATGGGCTGGCGCGCCTGCGCAGCGAACATCCTGCCGATGCAGGCGTCGCACGACTGCTGGTCGAACTTGCCGACAGCCAGCTGGTGGAGAGCGTGCTGCTGCCGCGTGGCGGCCTGTGCGTTTCGACGCAGGTGGGCTGTGCTGTGGGTTGCGTTTTCTGCATGAGTGGCCGTAACGGTTTGCTGCGCCAGCTCGGCAGCGCCGAGATCGTCGCCCAGGTGGTGCTTGCGCGCCGTCGCCGCGCAGTGGGCAAAGTGGTGTTCATGGGCATGGGCGAACCGGCACACAATCTCGACAACGTGATGGAAGCAATCGAGCTGCTGGGCACACATGGCAATATCGGCCACAAGAATCTGGTGTTCTCTACGGTAGGCGACCTGCGCGTGTTCGCGCGCCTGACTCAGGGTACAGTCAAGCCTGCGCTGGCAATTTCGCTGCACAGCACCGATGCGGCGCTTCGCGCCCAGCTGCTGCCACGCGCTCCGCAGATAGATATCGAAGAGTTGGTAGAACTCAGTGAAACGTATGCGCGCGCCTCATCCTATCCGGTGCAATACCAATGGACGTTGCTCGAAGGGATCAACGACAGCGATGCCGAACTGGCAGGCATGGTGCGTTTGCTCGCCGGAAAATACGCCGTGATCAACTTCATCCCCTTCAATGCAGTGGACGGGCTAACCTATCGGCGTCCATCCTCCGAAAAGATTGCGGCCATGGTGCATACCCTGAAGCAGCACGGCATCCTCGCCAAGATACGCGAGTCGTCAGGACAGGAGATCGAAGGGGCATGCGGGCAATTAAGAGCCAGGATGGTTATAGGAAAATGAAAAAATGGAAACTCAAAATCCACTCGCTTGTCGATAAAAGTAAATGTGGCGTTGCCTGCGGTGCGTTTTTCCCAGGCCCGATTGGTTCTCTTCCCGTTGTAGCCATAGCCGAAACAAACCGGCTGCGGTACATTTCGATGCTATGAGATCAGCCTATCATCTGCGTCAATCAAATTTCCTGCATCAATCCGCTGCCGGTTCGATTCGGCATTTTGTTTTGTGGGTTGCCGCGGCCGCCCTGATCGCCGCCTGCAGCAAGATTAAAGAGGATGCTCTGCCCACTGGCAGCCGGGTGCTGGCGTTGGGCGACAGCCTGACAGCGGGTGCCGGAGTGGCTGCTGAGGAAGCATGGCCCGTGCTGCTGGCGAGCCGAACTGGATGGGTGGTGACTAATGGCGGGGTAAGCGGCGATACAAGCAGCGCCGGGTTGCAGCGCCTGCCTGCACTGCTGGAGCAACACAACCCGGCACTGGTTCTGGTGACGCTGGGTGGCAACGACATGCTGCGCCGCATACCCCAGCAAGAGACCATCGCCAATCTCGAACAGATACTCTCCCTCATCAAGGCGCATGGGGCAAAGCCGGTACTGCTGGCGACGCCGAGGCCGAGCATCGCGGCTGCGGTCTTTCAGCAACTTTCGGCGGCAGATTTCTACAGCATCGTGGCCGAAAAACAGCAAGTATCGCTGATCGAAGACGCTATCGCCGATGTGCTGTCCGATCCAAAACTGAAAATCGATCAACTGCATCCCAACGCAAAAGGACATGAACGCCTGGCTGAAAGTATTTTCGAGGAACTGAAGTCTATCGGCTATGTGCGCTAGCAGAGTGCAGGCAATTCTCCTTTCCGCTGCCACTTAACCCCTCTCGAACTCCATCACCCCGCCTTTGCAATTTTGCGGCAATACTTACGGGATGACCAAAACCAACCCCATCAAACTCCATGACATACTGATAAACTGACCGTGTCTTATCACTGAATAATGCCCGATCACTTCAGCAAGAGGAGCTGCGATGAGTCTGGACCTGTATATCGGCAACAAGAACTATTCGTCATGGTCGTTGCGGCCCTGGCTGCTGCTTAAACATTTCAACATCCCCTTCACCGAACACATGGTCTCGGTGGCCGGGCGAGACTACAACCCATCCTTGCGCCCCATTGCCGGCAATGCCAGGGTGCCCTGCCTGCATGTCGACGGCTTCCAGATATGGGAGAGCCTCGCCATCGCGGAATACCTCGCCGAACAACACCCTCAGCTATGGCCCGCCGATGCCAAGGCGCGTGCGCGGGCACGCAGCATCTCGGCGGAAATGCACGCCGGCTTCGCCAACCTGCGCAAGGCGATGCCGTTCAACCTGAAATCCAGATACAAGGGCAAGCAAGCCGACGCGGCAGTCCAGCGCGACATCGACCGCATCATCGAAATATGGCTTGAGGCCCGCACCCAGTTTGCTACATCTGAAGGCCCATACCTGTTCGGAGACTTCTCCATCGCCGATGGCATGTATGCACCCATCGCTTGCCGCTTCCACACCTACAACGTGCCGCTGCCACCCGTCGCAGCGGAATACCGTGATACCCTGCTCTCTCACCCGGCCATGCAGGAGTGGCGCGAAGCAGCGCTAAGGGAAACCGAAGCGCATGCGCATACCGATGAGTTGGCGAAGGAATATGGTGGGGAACGCTAATATTAAATCGGCACGTAACAACGGGGCGCTGGAGATTATTGCGATGCTAATCTCATTGGCCTTCTAGATTTCAAATACCGACTTTGCTAAATAAATCTTCTTGCAATGGGCGTTTTTCCGGTGCCGGCAAAGCAAAGTTGCCGAGTAGCCCTGCACCTTTCAGGAACTCCCATGCACGCAAAGACACCAATTCTAGGTGGTGATTTGTATCCGCCGCGACGGATGCGGTGATATTGCCCGGCTCAATAATACCTTTGGCACATAGATAAATCCTACGGTCTCCGACGCTAAAGTCCGGCCCCATAAAATCCGAGGTTGACGGGTCTATCAATTGCTCGCAGAGCTTCCTATATTCCCCAATGCCTTGTTGCGCTCTGCGAAACACATGTTCGGTGGATGTTGAATAGCGGATGCGTGGCGGCGGTCGCACTGGCCCTTTGGGTTGTGCATAGTGTGGTGAGAGTACTCCATAATCAGATGCCGCAATGGCTAATCCGGGAAACGCTTGGGCGATCTTGGTATAAAGCTCAACTTCAATCCGACGCTCGCGACGCACTTTTCCATTATCTTTTTTGCTGAGTTCATCGGGTACACTGCCACCGGCAAGTATGATGTTACGGAATGTGTTGTTCTTCAAGATAGCCTGTAACGCGTTGAATAGCATGACACTCAACTTGTCACTATCCTGATTCCCGATGTAGCCGAGTTCTAAAACAATATCTAGGTCATCTGGCGCAACATTGGTATGCTCTATAATGGAAGTGATACTTTCCGAGAGTGTGACGACTTCCTGTAAGTCGTCAGTATCTAGTCTGAGACAAGCACCTCTCTTGTCTTTCGCATGAATCTGTCGAACTGCGAGGATGTAGGCAGCATCACGGTCAGTGCCGAGCACAGGTACTGCAAGCGCGCCATACATCCGCAATGCTTCAAATTCATAAGTCAAGGGGTGCATCCCGTCGGAAACACGAAGTTCTAGTGGAAATCTGTGGATGTCCACATAGACTGGCCGGTGGCGCCCCCAAGAGTCATAAATACTGGAAGCGCGCCCAACCAAATGTTGTTCCAGCGTTTCTTTTCTCAATATCGGAGAAGGAATGTCGAACAACGGTATCAGACGCGAACAAGCAATCGCGGAAAGCCATTCAATCGCCTTAAACGCCCCATCTCGTGCAGGTAATATGGGCATGTAACAGTAGGCTCCGCGCATTGCTTGTCCTCTCACCACGTCACTTCCGGGAAATGCTTACGCGCTTGCTTGTTTCCGACAAGTTTTGTAAACACGGTGTAATTTGATTTTTCCCGACGCAAGCGGCCTGCAATGATAGCTGGACTAATATGCAATTCATTGGAAAGCTGCAAAATATTTTCAGTTGATGGGCGCAAAAATGCTTCGCAACGTTTCCACACTGTTCGCGGAATAAATGCGTCACGGGCAATGCGATTAGCTTCGACTTCTTTTGCGTCATCTTCGTGCGCGGATTCCAAGTTTTCATCCGTAATAGTGAGTTTGGTGTCAGAAAGATGCTTCCACGCATGCGCCAACTCATGCAGCAACGTGAACCAGAAATTATCGAGGCGATCCTGTCGAATGGTTAACCCGATGATCGGTGCGCCATCCTCGCTGAGCATGGCAGCGCCATCGAGACGCGTACGTGGCAGATGTTTCAATATCACCAGCGCGATGCCTTTTTCTGCGAGAAAGTTTTTCGCAAGGCGCGGCCCGCTGTTCGACCAGCTAAGTTTTGCGACATATTGAAGAAACTGCTCATTCAACGTATCGGGTTGCCACGTTCCGCGCTCTCGGCGTGTTTCTTTTGCAATTTCTCGTACTTTGCCTACCCACAAACGCAAGTTAGTTTTGTTTGTTCCCGGTGCCGAACCATAAGTAAGCGTATGCTTGAGATAAAGTGCGCCTTGCGCAGGTTGCAAATATCGCTGTACCACATCTTTTGCAGTCAGATGCGCGGATTCTACAGCACTAAACCAGCCAGACTTCACCAATGTAGCTAATGGAATGTCTTCTTCGTCATCATCGCCCGTTGCATATGCCGCCTCAGGTTCTCGAATTAACAAGTCCGCTGGGATGTGCAATGAATCGCTTAGCGCGCGCACCATCGCCAAAGTAAGAGGGCGCTTACCCGAGAGAACTTCAGAAACGCGATTCTTCCCACCCAGCAGATGCGCAATGTCTGTTTGACGCAGCCCTTGCTCTTCCATACGAAACCGTATGGCCTCAATGGGATCTGGCTTTTGAAATTTGAAGCGCTCCTTCTCGTAATCTTCCACAAGTTTGGCGAGCAATTCGAGCCGATCACCTTCGCGCGTTCCTAGCACAGGATCTTCGGTCGCCAAACGATCAATCTCGGAAAGATATGCCCGGTATTGGACTTCGGTTTTAATAATTTTGGGATCGTTCATAATAATTTCATTCAATATCGTTTTGAGTATTCCGCATGTGTACCTATCCACTGCACGACTACAATGCCAGTGTTATACGTAATCTTCGCCTCCAATCTGTAGTGATTACCTTTCACATTAAAAATTACAATATTGCTCGCCAGAAAACTGGCCGATGCATAAAGATTTTTAACGTCTTGTGAAGATTGCCATCGCGCCGCCTCAACATCAAAAATCCAAATTTCAATCCATTTGCGAACGTCTGCATGCGCGGCACAAAACTCATTAAGTTTGTCACGTCCAACAATACGCATGATGTAATTTCTTCTTGTTCATTTTTGGATAATACACCTAAATTCCACATTTGGGAACTTTATTTATGTTCCATAAAATTGCAAATACTCAGGATGGAAGATAATTAAATTATGGCCACATCAAATTACACCCAACAAAAAGCCCGGCATCGCCGGGCTTTTTCTTTGAGCTACTAAATTTTACTTATCGAACCGCATCACCCCACCCTTGCAATCCACTCTCGCAAGCTAAAGGGGCCAGGCTCGAAATTCCTACGCCGCCTTCAGCATGAAATCCACATGAATGGCGTCAAACGGAAAGACGACCATCCCATCGTCTGTTTTTGACAGCAGCCCGGCATTAAGCAACGCAGTCACATCACCATGCACAGCTTTGACATCGCGCTCCACGCGGCGCGCCGCCTCGCGTATGGACATGGGGCCCGCGCCGGTCATCGCGTTCAGCAGCTCCCAGCGCTTGCCGGACAATACCTTGAACATCAGCTCGGGTGATGTAAAGCTGATGCGCGGCGCAGAAGGCTTGCCGCTCTTCCATGTCTTGGTGAAATCGCCCAGCGTATCCGCCAATGGGCGTACATCAATCGTTACTGTTTTCATCTCGCCACCTCTTCACATCATCTAAAAAATCCGCCATCAGTTTATCAACCGAGACAAAGCGGTATTTAACTTCCTTGCCGTGCACGTGCTTGTGGTCGCCCTTGCCCGCTTCGTTGTCGTATCGCAGCACACATACTCCCGCGACCACGAATGCCAGCCGGTATTTGTAGTGATGCTTGCTGCCGGAAAGGGGGGCGGGCACTTCCCACAGCACCAGTTCGGCAAACGCTTCTTCCGAGACAACCATACGGCGGTTGAACTACTCACGGGCTTTCATGTTGGAGATAATTACAACACTCTAGCGTGTTGTCAATAAGTCCAACACATGGTCAAAGTGGCAAGTAAAAAGCCCGGTGGTGCCGGGCTTTTGCTGGATTCCCGCCTTCGCGGGAATGACGAGGCAGGTTACTTATCAAAGCGCATCACTCCACTCTTGCAATCCACCCTCACCGTATCCTTCGCGGCGAACTTGCCTTCGAGGATCTGCTTGGCGAGCGGGTTTTCCAGTTGCGCCTGGATGGCGCGCTTGAGCGGCCGTGCGCCGTACACCGGGTCGAATCCCGCGTTGGCGATCTCGGCCAGTGCGGCATCGGTCACTTCCAGCTTCATCTCCATCGCGGCGAGGCGTTTCTCCAGATACTGCAACTGTATCTTGGCGATGGACTTGATGTTCTTCTCGTCCAGCGCGTGGAACACCACGACTTCGTCTATGCGGTTGATGAACTCGGGGCGGAAATAACTTTTCACCTCGCCCATCACCGCAAGCTTGATGACCTGGTAATCGTCACCGGACATCTGCTGGATCATCTGGCTGCCGAGGTTGGAGGTCATCACGATCACGGTGTTCTTGAAGTCCACGGTGCGGCCCTGTCCATCGGTCATGCGTCCGTCGTCCAGCGCCTGCAACAGCACGTTGAACACATCCGGGTGTGCCTTCTCCACTTCATCCAGCAGGATCACGCTATAAGGCTTTCTGCGAACAGCCTCTGTAAGCCCGCCGCCTTCCTCGTAACCCACATAACCGGGCGGTGCGCCAATCAGGCGCGCGACGGAATGTTTCTCCATATACTCACTCATGTCGATGCGGATCAGGTGATCTTCGGAATCGAACATGAAGTTCGCCAGCGCCTTGCACAGCTCGGTTTTGCCCACGCCGGTGGGGCCGAGGAACAGGAAGGAACCATAAGGCCGGTTGGGGTCGGAGAGGCCGGAACGTGAGCGACGGATCGCGTCGCTCACCAGACGCACGGCCTCGTCCTGCCCCACCACACGCTCGTGCAACTTGTCTTCCATCTTGAGCAGTTTGTCGCGCTCACCCTGCATCATCTTGGAAACCGGGATGCCGGTCGCGCGTGACACCACTTCGGCGATCTCTTCCGCGCCGACCTGGGTGCGCAGCAGTTTGTTCTTCTGCCCGCCGCCTTCTGCTTCGCGTTGTGTCGCTTCTTTCAATTTCGCTTCGAGTTGCGGCAGCTTGCCGTATTGCAGCTCGGCGACTTTTTCCAGCTTGCCTTCGCGTTGCAGGCGTGTGATCTCGGCGCGCACATGCTCCATCTCTTCCTTGAGCTGTGCGGTGCCTTGCGCCGCGCCCTTCTCGGCCTTCCACACTTCTTCGAGGTCGGCGTATTCGCGCTCCAGTTTCTTGATCTCGTCTTCGATCAAAGCAAAACGTTTTCTGGAGGCTTCGTCCTTTTCTTTCTTCACCGCCTCGCGCTCGATCTTGAGTTGGATCAGGCGGCGTTCGAGCTTGTCCATCACTTCGGGCTTGGAGTCGATCTCCATCTTCACGCGCGCGGCGGCTTCGTCGATCAGGTCGATCGCCTTGTCCGGCAAAAAGCGGTCGGTGATATAGCGGTTGGAAAGCTCCGCCGCAGCGACGATGGCCGGGTCGGTGATGTCCACGCCGTGGTGCAATTCATAGCGTTCCTGCAAGCCGCGCAGGATCGCAATGGTGGATTCCACGCTCGGCTCGTCCACCAGCACTTTCTGGAAGCGGCGCTCCAGCGCGGCATCCTTCTCGATATATTTGCGGTATTCGTCCAGCGTGGTCGCGCCTATGCAATGCAGCTCGCCGCGCGCCAGCGCGGGCTTGAGCATGTTGCCCGCATCCATCGCGCCCTCTGCCTTGCCCGCACCGACCATGGTGTGCAGCTCGTCGATGAAGACGATGATGCGGCCTTCTTCCTGCGCGATCTCCTTGAGCACGGCTTTCAGGCGCTCTTCGAATTCACCGCGATACTTGGCGCCGGCCAGCAAGGCGGCCATATCCAGTGACAACACTTTTTTGTTCTTCAATGTCTCCGGCACTTCGCCGTTGACGATGCGTTGTGCCAGACCTTCGACGATGGCGGTCTTGCCCACGCCTGGCTCGCCGATCAGTACCGGATTATTTTTGGTGCGGCGTTGCAATACCTGAATGGCGCGGCGTATCTCGTCGTCGCGGCCGATCACCGGGTCGAGCTTGCCGGAGCGTGCGCGCTCGGTGAGGTCGAGGCAATATTTTTTCAGCGACTCGCGCTGGCCTTCGGCTTCCTGCGAGCCCACAGATTCGCCGCCGCGCACCGCGTTGATGGCGGTTTCCAGCGCGGCACGGTTGATGCCGTGCTGTTTGAGCAGGCGCCCGCATTCGCCCTTGTCATTGGTCAGCGCGAGCAAAAACATTTCGCTGGCGATGAACTGGTCGCCGCGCTTCTGCGCTTCCTTGTCGGTAAGGTTGAGCACGCTGGAAAGATCGCGCCCGACCTGCACTTCGCCGCCGTGGCCTTCCACCTTGGGCAGGCGCGACACGGCCTCGTTGAGTGCAGCCTTCAGCGCATTGACGTTGCCGCCCGCGCGCGCGAGCAGCGAACCCGAGCCGCTGTCGGCGTCGTTGAGCAAGGCCAGCAGCAGGTGCGGCGGCTCGATGAACTGGTTGTCGGCGCCGACAGCCAGGCTCTGCGCATCGGACAGGGCTTGCTGCAATTTGGTGGTGAATTTGTCAAAACGCATGACGATTCCCTTCAGAAATGACTGTTTCAGAGATGGAGCCATCCGCACATATTTCAAGGGGCTGCCGAGGGGCCTGGCTTTGGTGTATAATGCGCGTCCGCTTGTTGTACCGCCATCCGCATACCCCTCAGATCCGGCTTGCAGGCATGGTGTAACCAATTTGCCGCTGGCGCGTTACACGATTTTGCCAGCCTGCATTTTGGCGGCGTGCCTGCAACTGACGAAACCTGAACCAACACAGAAAGGATGAATCATGAACAAGACCGCAATCGCTATAGCAACCCTGATGTTTTTGGGTATCCCGGGCTTGAGCCTGGCTGCCGACTCTACGGCGAAGAATCCGCTGGACCAAGCCATAGAAAGCATAGACAAGAATCTGGCCAGAGACTCCGAAAACAAAGGTTTGCTCAATGCCGCCGAACGCTTGCAGACAAATAAGGAGCGATATGAGCAGAAGCGCGCAGCGCAGAATGCCAAACGGCTGGAGCACTCTGGCGATCGTGCCGAGCGCGCTGAACGCCCAGAAAAAATTGAACGTCCCGAAAAAATCGAGCGTCCCGAAAGAGTTGCACGTCCAGAACCCATGGGGCGGCCAGGTCGTTGATCGACTGCTGTTCAATGCACCGGGATTTATCTCATCATGAAGTATCGGGTATTAAGCACTTTGTTGGCAGCCGTGCTTGGCAGCACGGCTTTGCCGTTCGCAACTGCGGCTTGGGCTGAGAATGGCAAATTCAGCCTGGCCAGCGGCTTCGACTACAGCACCGGAAATTACGGTACTGCCAGCACTACCGATATATTCTCTATCCCGGTGATCGGTAAATTCTCGACCGGCCCCTGGATATTCAAACTCACCACACCCTACATCAGGATTTCCGGCACCGGCGCTGTCATTCCCGGCACGGGAGCTGTCGGAACGGGCGGCACGGCACGCAGCACACAATCCGGGCTGGGCGATACCGTGGCGGCTGTTACCTACAGCCTTTATGATGAAAACTCATCCGCTCCCGGTATCGATCTGACCGGCAAAGTCAAACTTGCCACTGCTGATGCCGGACTGGGAAGTGGCGCAAACGACTACTCGGCGCAAATGGATGTCTACCGCACCCTGGACAAATTCACCGCAATGGGTACGCTGGGCTCCAAGGTCTTGGGTAGCCCCGGCAACGGTATCTCGCTGAACACTGTGATCTACGGCTCCTTCGGAGGCGCTTACCAATTCTCCGGCAATACCAGCGGCGGCGTTGATTTCAGTCTGGCTCAAACTCCTTCCGCATTGTCGATCAGGCAGCAGGAACTCACCGCCTATGTAAATTACAGGATAGACAAGCACTTCAAAGCCCAGGGCTATGTGCTCAAGGGTTATGCCAGCGGCAGCCCCGATAGCGGTGTCGGGGGGCTGATTACTTACGGCTTCTGACGCGATCCAGCTTGTATTGCACAGCCGGGCATAGTCGCCTGGTTTTTTCTTGTGTTGCGAATTTCCATAAGTACTGCCGCAAATTCCCCAAGATAGTCCAGCATGGGTTAACCTGTGCCCTTTCAAGACCCGCATGAGGTTCATCCATGCTTGATTCTGAGCTTGCCTCACACATTCATATGAACGTCACCGCCGCGCTCAATGAAGATATACAAACCGGCGACCTGACCGCGCAACTGCTGCCGGAATCGCTGGCCGCTACAGCGCAAGTCATCACCCGCCAGGCTGGTGTGTTATGCGGCACGCAGTGGTTCGACTTGTGTTTCCGTACGCTGGATCCGGACTGCACGATCAACTGGCAAGCCAGGGATGGCGACCTGATTGCACCGGGACAAATGCTTTGCGAGATTCGCGGCCAGGCACGCGCACTGCTGAGCGCCGAGCGTTGCGCGCTGAATTTCCTGCAAATGCTGTCCGGCACCGCCACGCGCACCCGGCGCTATGTGGATGCAGTGGCCGGCATCCACGTCAAGATCATGGATACGCGCAAGACACTGCCCGGCCTGCGCATCGCGCAGAAATATGCGGTGCATACCGGCGGAGGCCATAACCAGCGCATCGGCCTGTTCGATGGCATCCTGATCAAGGAAAACCATATCGCCGCAGCGGGTGGCATCAAGGCGGTGTTGGCGCAGGCGTTCCGCATGGCCGGTCCGGGCATCAGCGTGCAGATCGAGGTGGAAAATATTTCCCAGCTGGATGAGGCACTCGATGCCGGGGCAAAATTGATCCTGCTCGATAATTTTAATCTGGATGAGCTGCGTGCCGCAGTGCGACACACCGCCAAACGCGCCGAACTGGAAGCTTCCGGAGGAATCACGCTGGACAACCTGCGCAATGTCGCCTTGACCGGCGTGGATCGCATCTCCATCGGTGCGCTCACCAAGGATGTCGAAGCGCTGGATCTGTCGATGCGCTTTGCCTGAGGTATATCCTGTTGCGGCTTGAAATTCGCTGATGCAACCCAATCTCAAAGGCTGTTTATATCCTGGAGCCTGCCATGAGTGGATCGCTGCATATCGTCTGCCCGCACTGTAACGGAGTCAATCGCGTACCCGCGGAAAAACTGGGGGAACAACCCGCCTGCGGAAAGTGCAAACATATTCTTTTCGATGCGCATCCTGCGGAACTGAACAGCGACAGTTTCGCTCAGCATATCGCCCGCAATGACATCCCGGTGCTGGTGGATTTCTGGGCGCCGTGGTGCGGCCCATGCCGGATGATGGCTCCTGCCTACGAGCAAGCCGCCGCGCAGCTCGAACCACAAATACGCGTGGCCAAATTGAACACTGAAGAAGCGCAGCAGATCGCGGCACAATACAACATCCGCAGCATACCCACCCTTGCGCTATTCAAGGGCGGTCGCGAGATCGCACGTCAAGCCGGAGCAATGGATACTGGCGGGATCGTGCGCTGGGCACGCAGCAAGGCTTGAACAGCTGTTTAGTAGCAAAAAGTCTAATAGTATGTATTGAGCATAATAATGATTTTCGCTCCCTGAAAGCGGTCGTTCAACGTTCGAATTCACCAGCCTTGCACGGCTATATGAGCAATATCAGGTGGAATGGTGGGTTGGGCAGCAAGTCAGAAACCATACTCGCGCTCGACACGGCAGACCCGAACACGAAATGCCCGATACCAGTCCTTTGCTCGGCTCTGAGCTTGGCGATGAATGATGTTTTCCTTCCAAGCCGTTATTGCTTCCTGGCTCGCCCAATATGAAACGGAGATCCCTATTTCTTGCCTCGCACTCTCGAAGCCAAGAAATCCCGGTTGTTGGGAGGCGAGCTCCAACATTTTTTTTGCCGTTTCACCGTAGCCGTTGTCACCGTCGGTGCGGACGGATGTAAAGATGACGGCGAAGTACGGTGGTTGTGGTGTTTGCGCGGCGGAAACCATCTACACTCCTTTTGCTGCCCAACGTGTAGCTCGAGGGGCGCGGAGACAGCAAGCAAAGCCTGCTGGCGGAGCGTTCCACTCGAAGTGGTTGTTAGGCGAATAGCACTCCATTCATGTGTCCGTTGTTACGTTATCCCAAGGCTGGCCGCAGTAGCCCGTGAGCCAATTAATACCGTAATGACGCTCCATGATGACGCCGGGGTCAATGTCCTCAGGTATGGCCTTACTGTTGATTTTTGCATCCCTAACCGACCAATGCGCCTCGTAGATTTTTTCATTTATCTCGTATATCTCGTCTTCAGACCGAAGTTCGCTATTATTTATGAACTCGGAAGTTGGCCCCAAGAATGGCAGAAGATCGGTCAGTCCGAATCGTTCAGATGGGGTCTTTCCAACTTCTAAAGAAGGAATTAGTCGCAAGGCCCAGAGCAAAATATAGAGAGCCTCCACCCTCCATGAAGCATTTATTAATTGCCCGTTTGTTGGTTTCTTCGACTGGAGAAACGACCTCTCTTTGGGAGAGACATCATCCCACAAACCCTCGCTTTTAAGCCAAGTGACTATTTTTGTACTGTCCTCGTTATGGCTGGCAGCTACCACTGAACACAACACGAGGCATCTTCTGGCGACAGCGGCAGCGCTCCTTAATTTGTCTTCCGGTTCATTCTCATCACCTTCGTTTAGTAGTTTTTGTATGTGTGTCAGGTCGAAGTGACAGTGTTCGCAATATCTATTCGTGTCACTCGTTTGTTTTCCGCAGTTTCCGCAATACATCTCGCCACCCTTATCGCCCAACGCCTTATTGAGCCGCGCGGGCCACGAACGTTAAATCTTGTGCCGATGTCCCACCTAGTCGGCTAGAACAAGAAGTTATGTTGCACATTTAAGTGAAGCAAGTTTCTCGTTTTCAATGACGGCCTCTACCGGACTTCCTTTCTCAGCGAGGCCTTGCCACCTATATAAATTTCCTTTGATTTGGTCTGGTTCACCTAATTGGAAATAGATGTCCGAAAGAGGATCGTTGAGTTTTAAACGGTGACATCCCTTTGCCGGATTGGCCCAGCGACCACAGGTATTGAAATTGTAGCAAAGAGGAGTAATGCAACTGCTTCGAGTGCTAGCCCACTTTCCCCCCATTCTTTCACACAGTTTGCCGTAGGATCCGGTGTAAGTAAAAGCGTAAGCCGCCAAAGCTACAACAGACACGGCAGCCAGTAGCAGGAATTTAGTTTGTATTCTCATATGCGACATAATGTGGACCTAAGTGTCGGAGTCCCGCTTGAACGTAATGTAATGCGCTTACGGTTGGCTTTCACTCGCACTCCATAACCGAAGGAATAGATCGTCCTCAGATACTGTGAAGCAATAATCGTTATCAACTTTAATGGTTCGGCCATTGGCTCGGTACTTTAATGCGCGACCATCGTTCAAACGAAGATAAAACCAATATTCTGGCGCGTACTTGCAAAGACCGATAGAGCTCGCCCCATTCAATGCCTTTACGAATTTAGTTGCATCCTGCATATTGAGGTGTCGGAGCTTAAACCCTTGTTTTTCGATGTCGACACTTCCGACCTGAGCGGAGTCAATCAGTAACTTTCCTTTTTGGCCAGCGCATGCACTTAAGCAAAAACTGCTGATGATTATTAAGGTGGAAAACCTGATCATATCAATGAACATAACAGTTATTAGACAGGCCCACTGGTCTGTACTATTAAGATAGTGTGGAATGCATATTTTCGATAAGAGATTGATTCATTTAAGCCCCCCGAATTAAGTCTTCTTCATATGCATAATAGTATGGACATGAGCGAATATCTCCCTTGGGAAAGAAATACGAGCGGCAAGCTATGACACGAAACAGATAATCATCCTGGCCAACTGTTAGCCCGAAAACAGACATTCTAAATATTCCAAACCAAAGTAAGGATAGCTGCTGCCATGCAAGATAATATTGTTATACATCAGTTGCCCGGTGATTCAATGGCCGCATGGGCAAGCCGGTACCTTCTGACCTTCGCGCTGACCCATTCGATCAAATCATCCACGTAAGTGAACACCACCGGAATCACCAGCAGGCTGAGGAAGGTCGAGGTAATCAATCCTCCGATCACGACGATCGACATCGGCGAACGGAACGTGCCGTCCCCAACCCCGATATCGAGCGCCACCGGCAGCATGCCCGCACCCATCGCCAGCGTGGTCATCACGATGGGGCGTGCTCGCTTCCTGCATGCATCGAGCAGCGCCTCGGCGCGGTTCATGCCGCGATCACGGCGCGAGACGATGGCGTATTCCACCAGCAGGATGGAGTTCTTGGTGGCGATGCCCATCAGCATGATCAGGCCGATCATCGAGGGCATGGAGATCGCGGTACGGGTGAGGAACAGCGCGAGGAACGCGCCCGGTATCGACAGGATCAGCGCCCACAGGATCGTGGCCGGCTGCATGAAATCCTTGAACAGCAACACCAGCACGATGTAAATGCACATCACGCCGGTGAACATCGCGAGGCCGAAGCTGGCGAACAGCTCCTTCATCATCTCGGCATCACCTATCGGCGCGATCTCCACGCCCGCCGGCATGTTTTTCAGCGAAGGCAATGCCAGTGCCGTGGTCTGCACTTTCCCCAATGGTTGTCCCGCCAATTCGACCTCGAAGGAAATGTTGCGCTGGCGGTCGTAGCGGTCGATCTGCGCCGGGCCGCTTTCCAATGCCAGCGTCGCCACGTTGCCCAGCATCACCGGCCCGTGCGTGCCGGGCACGACGAGGCGCGACAGCAATTCCAGATCCTGGCGTGCATCCTCGCGCAGTTTGACGATGATGGGCAGTTGCCGCTCCGGCAGGTTGAGCTTGGCCAGCGCCTGGTCGTAGTCCCCGGCGGTCGCCACGCGCAAGGTATCGGCAATGGCGCTGGAGGTCACGCCGAGATCGGCTGCACGCCCGAAATCGGGACGTACCACGACCTCTGGGCGCAGCACGCTGGAATTGGACACCACATTGCCGATACCGGGTATGGTGCGCAATTCCTGCCCCACCTTCAATGCGTGTGCGTTCAACACCTCGCTGTTTTCGCTGGTCAGCACCAGTTGATATTTATCCGCCGACTGGCCCATGCCGACCTTGATGCGCACACCGGGCAAGACCATCATCGCGTCGCGCAACTGGTCTTCGATCTGCTGTTTGCTGAGCTTGCGCACCGAGCGGTGCCGCAACTGGATGGAAAGCGTGGCCTTGCGCACTTCCGCCGCACCCGCAGGCTCGAAGGCATTGCCGCCGGACAATCCTCCGCCGATGGCGGTGTAGACGCGAGTGACTTCGGGGTTAAGCCTGACGATGTTGCGCGCCTGCTCGGCCATCGCATATGACTGGTCCAGCCTGCTGCCCGGCGGGAGCGTGACCGTCACCTGGGTCTGCGAGTCGTTATCCTTGGGCTGGAATGCAGTGGGCAAGGTAGCAGCCAGTCCGAACGAGCCGAAGAAAAATACCGCCGTCGCCAGCATCGTCACCTTGCGATGGTGCAGGCACCATTGTGCCCAGGTGAGATATATTTCGAGCCACTTGGGAGCAGCATGTGCCACGCGCGGTTTCAGCAGGTAGGCTGACATCATCGGCGTCAACATCCGCGCCACCACCAGAGAGAACATCACCGCTACCGCCGCCGTCCAGCCGAATTGCACGAAGAAGCGGCCCGGGATACCACTCATGAAGGCAGTTGGAAGGAACACCGCCACCAGCGTGAATGTGGTCGCGATCACCGCCATGCCGATCTCGTCCGCAGCCTCCATCGCCGCCTGGTACGGCGTCTTGCCCATCTCCAGATGGCGCATGATGTTCTCGATCTCCACGATGGCATCGTCCACCAGCACGCCGACCACCAGGGACAGCGCGAGCAGGGTCACCATGCTGATGGTAAAGCCGAACAGGTACATCAATGCGAAAGTAGGGATCACCGCCAGGGGCAGTGCTGTCGCGGCCACGATCGTGGCGCGCGTATTGCGCAGGAAGAAGATCACCACCAGCACCGCCAGGGCAGCGCCTTCGAAGATCATCTCCATCGAACCCTGGTAGGTTTCGGAAACCCGGTCCACGGTATTGAACACGCGATCCGTGGATATCTCGGGATGCGATTCCTTGAGTTTGCCAAGTGCCCTGGTCACGCCATCGGCCACATCAAGGTCTCCGGCACCCAGCGAACGCATGATCTCGAACCCCACCACCGGCTTGCCATCCAGCAACGCCGCCGAGCGCCGCTCGGCTATGGTGTCGCGGACATCCGCCACCTGGTCGAGGCGCACGCGGCGGCCATCGCGCAGGCCGATCTCCAGTTGCGCCAATTCCTCCGCCGTTTTCACGGTCGCAACGGTACGCACGGACTGCTCGCTGCCCCCCAGGTCGGTACGCCCGCCCGGCGCTTCCTGCTGGATCTGCCGCAACTGGCTGGAAACTTCCGATGCAGTAAGATTCAACGCGAGTAATTTTGACGGGTCAAGCTCCACGCGGATCTGGCGTGTCACGCCGCCGACGCGCGAAACCGAGCCCACGCCCTTCACGCCGAGCAGCAGCTTGGTAATGTTGTTATCCACGAACCACGACAACTCCTCTTCACCCATCTTAGGCGCGGATATGGTGTAGGTGAGTATAGGCTTGCCGCTCATTTCCACCTTGTTGACCACAGGATCGAGCATCTCGCGCGGCAGGTCGCCGCGTATGCGCGAGACGGCGGATCGCACATCTTCAAGCGCCAGGCGCGAATCGCGTTCCAGACGAAACTCGGCAGACACGATCGCGCTGCCATCCTTGACCTGCGCATACAGATGTTTCAAACCTTGCGCTCCGGCCAGCGCATTCTCGATCTTGCGCGCCACCTCCACCTCCATCTGGTCGGGCGACGCACCCGGCAAGGAAGCGGCCACCGTGATCATCGGCAGGTCTATGTCGGGGAACAACTGGATCTTCATGGCCTTGAACGCCATCATGCCCAGAAAGGTGAGCATGGCGAAGGCGAGCAGCGAGGGAATGGGGTTGCGTATGGACCAGGCCGAAACGTTGATGGCCATGATTAACCTTTTATAACTTGAACAACATCGCCTTCGGTGAGGAATGCCCCGCCTGTTTCGACGACCGGTTCATTCGCCTTGAGCCCCTCTTTGATCTGCACGCGGTCTCCATTGCGCTGCCCGACCGTCACCGGGCGTTCATGCACATGGTTGTCCGGGCCCACGACCAGCACAAAGGTTCTGCTGCCGCGTTGCATCACGGCAGACTGCGGCAAGGTCTGCAAAGGCCGCTTGCCGCTGCTGACGTCGAATGTACCGCGCGCAAACGCGCCGGCGACTATCCCTTCGCTGTCAGGGAGTGTGACCAGGGCATAGCCGTAGCGCGTCTGCGGATTTACTGCGGGAGAAATCGCGCGCACTGTACCCCTGATGAGTCGTCCCTCGCCCACAGTGATTTCCGCGCCCATGCCCTTGCGTATCAGCATCAATTCTTCCGCGGTGAGATCTGCGCGCCATTCCAGGCGGCCCTTGCGTATCAGCCGGAACAGTTCCTCACCGGACTTGGACATGGAACCCACATTGGCATTCGCCGCAGAGATGACGCCAGCATCGGGCGCCACAATGCGCCCTTGTGCCGAATATGATGCCGCCGGCTCGCTTGCGGTGCGTGCAAAATTATCCAGCGTGACCAGCACGTCGCCCTGTTGCACATGGTCGCCGATGCTGACCTTCACCTCGGCGATGCGCAGGCCCTGTACTTGCGCGCTGATGATGGCCTCCTGCCAGGGAACGATGCTGCCGTTCGCCGCCAGCGTGCGCGCCCACCTGTCCTCGCGCAACGCAGTGGTGCGCACCGTCAGTGCGGGGCGGCTTAGCGCAGGCGCAGCTTGGCCGGCTTGACCGCTGCCGGACTTCCAGGCCACTGCAGCTGCAATAATCAGTACCGGCACGGCAAATTTGAGCAACAGGTTGTAGTTTTTGGGACTCATATTGGTGATTTTACCTTCTTGTAATCGTTCAGGCTCGCGCCACCATGTCGATCAGTGCCGACATGCCGTGATGTGCTACGCCTTCGCTGATGAAATCGTCATGCTCGCACAGGTGCAGGATTTCCAGACCGGCAAAGGCACTGCGCAACATGGTTTCGGTATAAAGATTCTCCGCCAGCGGCGGGCCGCCGGTGCCGTATTTCAGCTGGCGCGGAGTATAACCCTGCAATAGCAGCAGGCCACCAGGTTTCAGGCAGCGCCTGATGTCGGCAAACATCTGCCCACGCTGTTCGGGGGTGGCGAACTGAATGAAGACCGCCACAACCACATCGAAGCGATGCTCGCCCCAATCCCATTGCAGCAGGTCGGCCAGTTCGAAATCAAGCTTTACGCCGCGCTGTTGCGCCAGCGTCCTGGCCTTGTCCATCGCTACCGCAGAGCTGTCCACCGAAAGCACGCGCAAGCCCTGCTCCGCCAGCCACACGCCGTTGCGCCCTTCGCCGTCGGCCACCGCAAGACAGCTCGCGCCCGGTTTCAGCAAAGCCTGTTGCGACAGCAAAAATGCATTCGGCTCGGTGCCGAACAGAAATCCCTCTCCAGAATAACGTTCATCCCATATGTTGTTCATTGCCGCGATTGCCCCAATTTCCGCATCCTGTTACGCCAATCGCTCATCCAGCAATTCCACCCAATGCTTTACGGTCACCTCGGTTCCTGTTTGCAGGTGCGTCAAACAGCCGATGTTGGCCGTCGCAATGCAGGACGGCTGACCCGATTGCAGTGCTGTGATTTTATTTTTGAGCAATTTTCCGGAAATCTCCTTTTGCAGCAGGGAATAGGTACCGGCTGAGCCGCAGCACAGGTGCCGGTCCGGAACCGGGGTCAATTCAAACCCCGCCATGGTCAGCATCGCCTCAACCACCCCGGTGATCTTCTGTCCGTGCTGCAGTGTGCATGGCGAATGAAATGCCAGTTTTACACTTGTGCTGTTGCGGCCGCCCCCCGCTTTGCGCAGTAGCTCCATCAAGTGTTCTTGTTCGGCCAGCAATACCTCGGAAACATCCTTGGTTGCGGCAGATATCCTTGCCGCCTTGTCCGCATAAGCGGGATCGTGCTTGAGCAGATGTGCATATTCCTTGACCGTCACGCCGCAACCGCTGGCAGTCATCACGATCGCCTCGGCACCGCCATCGAGATAAGGCAGCCACGCGTCGATATTGCGCCGCATGTAGTCCAGCCCCTCTTGTTGCTCATTGAGATGATAACTCACGGCACCGCAACAGCCCGCCTGTGCGGCGCGCACCAGGCTGATACCCAGCTTATCCAGCAACCGGGCTGTAGCGGCGTTGATATTGGGCTCCAGGGAAGGCTGCACGCAACCTTCCAGCACCAGCATGGTACGGCCTTGGCGTGATTGCGGCCAGGATGCCGCTGCCTTGGCGGCGGGCACAATATGTTTCCATGCATCCGGCAACATCGGGCGCATCGCGCGGCCCAATCCCAGCAGGCCGCCAAAGATCGCAGGCTTGGTCAGCACCCTGCGCAAGACCTTGCGCAGCAGCGACTGAAACATGCTGCGCCCGACCCGCTGCTCTGCAATGCCGCGTCCTATGTCCACCAGGCGCCCGTATCGCACGCCGGAAGGACAAGTGGTTTCGCAGGAACGGCAGGTCAGGCACCGATCCAGATGCAATTGGGTCTTACCGGTAACCGGTTCGCCTTCGAGCATCTGCTTGATCAGATAAATGCGCCCGCGCGGACTGTCCAGTTCATCGCCGAGCAGCTGGTATGTCGGGCAGGCAGTCAGGCAAAAGCCGCAGTGCGTGCAGGTGCGCAAAATCGCATCTGCCGCCAGTCCTTCGGGGGTTTCCTTGATAGATTCGGCCAAGCTGGTTTGCACTTTAAAATTCACCTATAAACAATAAAAATACACACGGGTAGCAGCCAACAAGTCCCGAGTCACCCCTGTGCTTAGGGGTTTCATGCTAACCTCTTTAATGAAGCGTACTACTGGAACATCCGGTGGCTATGAAAAAATCCATCTTCATCATTCTCGCGTTCGCACTTTTCAACTGCGGCTGCAGCTCTGTTGGCCTAGTCTACCGCAACGCAGATTTGTACCTGCAACATAAAATCAATGACTACACTACGTTCAATACCCGGCAGAAAGAAACTATCCGCAAGGAGGTCTCCAATTATATGGCGTGGCATCGAAAAGATGCGCTGCCAGAATACATTATCTTTTTGCAGAATCTGAATGGGGTAGCTCAATATGACGGCCAGTTGAGGGTCGAAGAAGTCGCTCGATTGAGAACCCATCTGCATGGTTTGTACAAAAAAACCCTGTTACCCGCGATTCAGCCCACTGCGAAACTGTTGAGTAACCTGGATAGCCTGCAGGTGCAGAGGCTTGGAAAAACCTTTGCCAGGGACATACAAAAGCAGAAAAAAGAGCTGACCGGAGGAAGCGATGATGAAAACCTCGATAAGCGTGCGGAAAAAACCATAGATTTTCTGGAATGGCTGGCGGGGAGTTTGAGCAGCGATCAGGAAAGTAAAATCAGGGAAATGAGCCGCCGCTTGCCCTTTGTCAGCCATATATACATCCACTACCGGGAAGCCAATCAAGGAAATTTGATCGCGCAATTGAATGCTCATGCCGGGACAGAAAAGATTGCTGCATTCCTGTCGGCCTGGATGTTTACCCCCGAGCAGGCCAGAACAGCGCAACACGAGCATGCCATTCAATCATTTGAGAACGCCTCGGATGAAATGATCGTGAAAATTCATGGGCTGCTGACACCCAGGCAAAAAAATCACATGCGTAAATTGATAGCGTCTTACATCGAAGACATGCGTAGTCTCTCAAGCAGCACGCAATCTGCAAACGTAACTTTCCGGCAGGATCAGAAATCATGACACCATTTCCTCAGGGGAAACATATGTCACATGCGGTACTGATGGCTGTCGCCGCAAGCTTTTTCTTGAGCGCTGCTGCGCTTGCCGAGGATGATTCGGCGCAAGAAGTCCGGGCTCAGGAAGCCAGCGCACAGACCGCCTCCCCTGATGCAGCTAAAAAGCTGCCGTTGTGGGAAGCCGGGCTGTTCGGGATGGGCTTCACGCAACCCGCCTATCCCGGAGCGGAAGACCGCGCAAGCCGTTTGCTGGGCCTGCCGTATCTCATCTACCGCGGCAAGTATTTGCGCGCCGACCGGGGTACCCTGGGGGTGCGCGCTTTAAAAACCCCGCGTGTCGAACTGGACGTGGGATTTGCCGCGTCGCTGGGATCCCATTCATCCGACATCGCCGTCCGGCGCGGCATGGCGGATCTGGGATACATGATCGAATTCGGCCCGCGGCTGAAAATGAATCTCGGCGACATCTCATCAGGCCGCGGCGACTCGCGATTGCAGTTTCCCCTGCGCAAAGTGATCGATATCAGCCATGGCTTTCGCTCGCGCGGTATCGCTTTCGAACCACAATGGGTGACCGACACCCGCCTGCCCAAGCGCTGGTTCGTCTCTACCAATCTGGGCGCAATATTCGGCGACAGCAAACTGGCCGATACCTTATACGGAGTGGCTCCCGGTGAAGCAACGCCCACCCGCGCCAGCTACACGGCCAGGGGCGGCCTGATAGCAATGCGGGCAGGACTGCTCGCATCGCATACCCTTACGCCTGATGTGCGGCTATTTTATATCCTGCGGATCGAATCGCTGACCGGCGCCGCCAATCGCGACAGCCCGCTGGTCAGGCGTAATAGCGGCTGGTCGGCAGGCATCGGCATCGCTTGGGGACTGGCGCGATCAGAGCAAAGCGCAAGGGACTGAGCGGGACACCAAGGGTTGCCGCTAAAAACCGTACATGCGGCCAATATTGAACACACCGTGGGGATCAAAAGTCTGTTTCAATTTCCGGTGTATCTCCAGCAAAGCAACGGGCAAGGGATGGAACGCGCCCGCAGGCTTGTCTGCCCCTCGGAATATTGTCGCCTGTCCGCCAGCCGCTTCGGCGACGGCACGCACGGTTAACGCGTCTGCCCGTGTTTTGCACCAGCGCAATGCGCCACCCCATTCGATCAATTCTGTTACCGGTGATTTCTCCGGGAGAACCAAGGGCTGCGCTGTGGATGGCAGGGAAAGCCGCCACAGGGACATCTCCGCATCAAAAAAATCGTGGGTCTGTTCGCGCAGCCCGCGCCAGAACTGCCCGCCCTCTTCGATCATTGTGCCGCCCAATTTGAGCCGTGCAGCCTGCACCGCGCTGGCAGCGCCCGACAAGCGTATCGTCAATGCATGATCGTGATGGCAGCTCGCGGACAACGGCAGGGCCTGCCCGGCCCAGCGGTTCATTGCATCCAGCGCCTGCGCCTGTTCCATGTCGAAACGCAGGGTGGTTTCCGCAACCGGGCGCGGCAATACCTTGAGCGAGATTTCCAGCAACAGCCCCAATGTGCCCATCGCCCCGACCTGCAGGCGCGAGACATCGTAGCCTGCCACGTTCTTCATCACCTGCCCGCCGAAGGTCAGCAGGTCGCCCCGCCCATCCAGCATGCGCACACCCAGCATGAAATCCCGAGCCGCTCCCTGATAGGCGCGGCGCGGGCCGGACAGGCCGGCGGCTATGCACCCGCCGAGCGTGGCCTCAGCACCAAAATGCGGCGGCTCAAACGGCAGCATCTGGCCGTTTTCCGCCAGCAGCGTTTCGATCTCGACCAGCGGCGTTCCCGCATATGCCGTAAGTACCAGCTCCTTGGGTTCGTACGAAACGATGCCGCGACAGGGCCGCACATCCAGCACCGTGCCGGACAAACTTCCGCCATAAAAATCCTTGCTGCCCGATCCGCGCAGGCGCAGCGGCTGATGCGTTGCTGCAGCTTGGCGGATGGCTTCGGAGAATTGCTCGATGATGTTTTGCATTCCCTAGAACCTCGGCAGATCCGGAAACTTCAACTCCCCGCGATGCACATGCATCGCGCCGAATTCCGCGCAGCGCTGCAAGGTGGGCACCGCCTTACCTGGATTGAGCAAACCGCTCTCGTCCCACACCTTCTTGACCGCGTGGAACAAGGTCAATTCCTTGTCCTTGAACTGGATGCACATCTGGCCGATCTTCTCCACTCCTACACCATGTTCACCGGTGATGGTGCCGCCCACTTCCACACACAGCTCGAGTATCTTGCCGCCCAATTCTTCGGTGCGCTCCAGCTCGCCGGGCAGGTTGGCATCGTACAGGATCAGCGGGTGCAGGTTTCCATCCCCGGCATGAAAGACGTTGGCGATGCGCAAGCCGTATTGCTGCGACAACTCGCCGATGCGCGCCAGCACCCGGGGTAATTGCTTGCGCGGAATGGTTCCATCCATGCAGTAATAATCGGGAGAGATGCGCCCAACGGCAGGAAAAGCCGCCTTGCGCCCGGCCCATAGCTTGAGCCGCTCCGCATCGTCCTGCGCGGTGCGCAACGATGTTGCGCCGCTCGCCAGCAGGATGTCATGCACGCGCTTGATTTCCTCGGAAACCTCTTCATTGGTGCCGTCCAGTTCGCACAGCAGGATCGCTTCCGCATCGAGAGGATAACCGGCATGCACGAAATCCTCGGCAGCCTGTATCGCGAGCCTGTCCATCATCTCCAGCCCGGCGGGAACAATGCCGGCAGCGATGATGTCGCCCACCGCCGCGCCGGCCTTTTGCACATCGGCGTAGGCCGCCATCACCACCTGCGCACGCTCCGGTTTGGCCAGCAGCTTCACGGTGATCTCGGTGATCACACCCAGCATGCCTTCGCTGCCGGTCATCAGCGCCAGCAGGTCGTAGCCTGCGCTGTCCAATGCTTCCGAGCCGATCTCCAGCACCTCACCCTCCATCGTCACCATCCTGATGCGCAGGATGTTGTGGACAGTCAGCCCGTATTTAAGGCAATGCACGCCGCCGGAATTTTCCGCAACGTTGCCGCCTATCGTGCAGGCGATCTGGCTGGAAGGGTCGGGAGCGTAATACAGCCCGTATTGCGCGGCGGCCTCGGAGATGGCCAGGTTGCGCACCCCGGTCTGTACCCGCGCGATACGCGCGAGCGGGTCAACATGCAGAATCTTCTTGAAGCGCGCCATCGCCAGCAGCACGCCGTTTCCCAGCGGCAACGCGCCCCCGGACAGTCCGGTGCCGGCGCCACGCGCCACCACCGGCACCCCTGCCGCGTGACATATTCTTAAAATCTTGCTGACCTGTTCTTCAGTATCCGGTATCACGATGATCATCGGCGTCTGCCGGTACGCGCTCAGGCCGTCCATCTCATAGGGCTTGAGATCCTCGGCGTCGAACAGCACTGCATTCGCGGGGAGGAAGGAGAGCAGTTGGCTTACCAGTTGTTGCTTGCTCATTATGTAGTTACTGCCGTTTGATGTATGGTCGGCTTACTTAGGCACATGCGCAGCAATGAACGCCTTAAGCTTCTCCACATCGGCATCCATCACCTCACAACGCTGCGGCAGCTTCTCTATGCCTTGCATCGCAGCCGGACGCTCGGGTTCTCGGCCCAATGCCTCCTGTATCGTCTCGGCAAACTTGGCGGGCAGCGCAGTTTCAAGACACACCAATGGCAATCCGGGGCGGCGTTGTTCCAGGCCGACCTTGATACCATCTGCGGTGTGCGTATCCACCATCACGGCGTATTCCTGCCACAACTCGCGTATGGTCTTGAGCCTGTCCTGATGGGTGCTTTTGCCGGAAGCGAAAACGAATTTCGGCAGCGCATCCCAGTAATCGGTATCCTTGATATCGAACGAACCACCCCTGTCCACCTTGCCCCAGAACTCGCGCACCTTTGCGCCATCGCGCCCGACCAGGTCGAACACGAAGCGCTCGAAGTTGCTCGCCTTGCTGATATCCATCGACGGGCTGCTGGTCTCATAGGTGTGCTGGGTATCACGCGGGCGATACACGCCGGTGCGGAAAAATTCGTCCAGCACGTCGTTCTCGTTGGTGGCCGCTATGAGTTGGCCGATCGGCAGCCCCATCATGCGCGCGATGTGCCCGGCGCAGATGTTGCCGAAGTTGCCGGACGGCACCGAGAATGCGACCTGCTCGTCATTGGACCTGGTTGCTGCAAAGTAGCCCTTGAAGTAGTACACCACCTGCGCCGACACGCGCACCCAGTTGATAGAGTTGACCGTGCCGATCTTGTACTTGGCCTTGAAGGCGTGGTCGTTGGACACGGCCTTGACCATGTCCTGCGCGTCGTCGAACATGCCGTTGATCGCGATGTTAAAAATGTTCGGGTCTTGCAGCGAGTACATCTGCGCGCGCTGGAATGCGGACATCTTGCCGTTCGGCGACAGCATGAACACGCGTATGCCGCGCTTGCCGCGCATCGCGTACTCTGCAGCGGAGCCGGTGTCGCCGGAAGTTGCGCCGAGGATGTTCAGCTCTTCGTGCTGTTTCGCCAATGCATATTCGAACAGGTTGCCAAGCAATTGCATCGCCATGTCCTTGAACGCCAGCGTCGGACCGTTGGATAGCTCAAGGATGTGCACGCCCGCCTCCAGCGTGCGCAGCGGCGTGATGTCGGCAGCATTGCTGTCGGCACGGCCGTTATTGTACACCTGCGCGGTATAGGTCTTGCTGACGATGGCCTTGAGATCAGCCGCCGGAATGTCGGTGGCAAATTTTGACAGCACAGCAAAGGCAAGGTCGGCATACGACAGCTTGCGCCAGGCGTCCAGCTCGGCGCGCGTCACCTGCGGATATTGCTCAGGCAAATACAAGCCGCCATCGGGTGCCAGGCCGCCCAGCAGGATCTCGGTAAATGTTTTGGCGGGGGAATTACCGCGCGTAGAAATATACTTCATCAAATATCCTCAACCAAGAAGAGTTGCGTCACTGCTGCTATGGAACGCGCCTTGTGTTCGCTTGCCGCACCCGGCGGAATACAAAGTGCAGAACCTTGAGGGTAACGCACAATCGATCCGTGAAAATCGATTTCCAGTTCGCCTTGAACTATGAAACCTACATGTCCTTTTTCACACCAGTCTGGCTCGATAAATTCAGAAGTGAACTCAAGCAGACGAATCTGTTTATTGCCGCTGCGAAAAACCTTGAAACGGGCGCCATGAATCCCATCTCTCCATTCCAGCGCATCGAACAGAACTTGGTATTGATTCATCATTGCCTTTCGCTTTGAGCCGAGCAAAAAACCGTAGCGAACAGCCAGAGTGCAAGGCGCACGGAGCACAGAAACCGGAATGCACTGTTAGTGCATGAGGATTTCGAGCACCGCGCAACACAGCAATCTGGCTGCGCAGTAGGTTTTATTTGCCCAGTTCTTCCAGCCGCAGCTTCGTCACCTTCCCCGCCACCACGCCCAACGCCTCGATCTTCTTGATCGCCGCGTTGACGCGCTTCTCGCGCGTCTGGTGGGTGAGCATGATCAGGTCGGTCTGGTCTTCGCCTTCGCCCGGTTCCTTCTGGATCACCGCATCGATGGAGATCTGTTCATCCGCGAGGATGCGGGTGATATCGGCCAGCACGCCGGGCTTGTCCTGCACGCGCAGGCGCAGGTAGTAGCTGGTCTGCACCTCGTCCATCGGCAGGACTTTCAAATCGGCCATCGCATTTGGCTGGAACGCCAGATGCGGCACGCGGTTCTCCGGATCGGCGGTGTGCATGCGCGTCACGTCCACCAGGTCGGCGATCACCGCGCTGGCGGTCGGCTCTGCGCCCGCACCTTTGCCGTAATACAGTGTCGCGCCGACGGCATCGCCCTGCACCAGCACCGCGTTCATCGCGCCCTCGACGTTGGCGATCAGGCGCTTGGCAGGTATCAAGGTCGGGTGCACGCGCAGTTCGACGCCATCTTCGGTGCGCTTGGTGATGCCCAAGAGTTTGATGCGATAGCCAAGTTGTTCGGCATACCTTATGTCTGCCGCATCCAGTTTGGAGATGCCTTCCACATGCGCCTTGTCGAACTGCATAGGGATGCCGAACGCCAGTGCAGACAGTATCGTGATCTTGTGCGCCGCATCCACGCCCTCGATGTCGAAGGTCGGATCGGCCTCGGCGTAGCCCAGACGCTGCGCCTCTTTCAGCACGGTGTCGAAACTCAGCCCCTTGTCGCGCATCTCGCTGAGAATGAAATTGGTGGTGCCGTTGATGATGCCGGCGATCCACTCGATACGATTGGCGGTCAACCCTTCGCGCACCGCCTTGATGATGGGGATGCCTCCCGCCACCGCCGCCTCGAACGCGACCATCACGCCTTTGTCCTGCGCGGCCTTGAATATCTCGTTGCCGTGCGTCGCGAGCAGCGCCTTGTTGGCGGTGACCACGTGCTTGCCGTTGGCAATGGCCTTCAGCACCAGCTCCTTGGCGACACCATAGCCGCCGATCAGCTCGACGACGATGTCCACCTCGGGATCGCCGACCACCGAGAAGGCATCGTCGGTCAGGCGGCATTTACCTGCGGTAATCTTTTTTGCCAGCTCCAGATTCTTGTCCGCGACCACAGTGATACGGATCGGGCGACCGGCGCGGCGCGCGATCTCGTCGGCGTTGCGTTGCAGCACGGTGAAAGTGCCGCCGCCAACGGTGCCGATACCGAGTAGACCTACGTTCATTGGTTTCATGGGAATGTTTTCTTAAAGTTAAAAGCCGGGATTACAAAACCTTCGCGAAAATAAAACTTGTGCGCCTGGGTACGATGCGTGTTGGAATCCAGCACGATGCCACTTGCACCCAGTTTGCGGGCAACCTCCTCGAGATACTCGATCAAGGCATGGCCTATTCCACTGGAACGACGCGTTTCATCGGTGACCAGATCGTCCACGTAGAACTTGATCCCCTCGGCGGTGTTTTCGTGCCAGCGGTATACCGCCAGGCCTGCTACCGCATCTTGCTCGATCGCCAGCGCCATGCGCGCCCCTTCCAGCACCCGCCACATCTTTTCCTTATAGTCCCCGGGCAGATGCGGACGCAACTGGCGATGTACGCATTCTGCTTGAGCCAGCCATTCCGCGCCAACCCGCTTGCCGTTTTCCACGCAAACCTCGACGATCTTCATGTGCCATGCCGCTTGCGATAACTTTCCAGAAACCTTGCAATGCGGCCTATCGCATCGGTCAAATCATCGGCGTTCGGCAGGAACACCACGCGGATATGGTCGGGGTGTATCCAGTTGAAGCCGGTGCCCTGCACGACCAGCACCTTTTCGGTCTCGAGCAATTCCAATATGAATTTCTGGTCGTCCTTGATCGGGTAGATCTTCGGATCGAAGCGCGGGAACAGATACAGCGCTGCCTTGGGCTTGACGCAAGACACGCCGGGAATCTCGGTGAGCAGTTTGTAGGCAAGATCGCGCTGCTTGCACAAACGGCCGCCGGGAGCGACCAGGTCATTGATGCTCTGGTAGCCGCCCAGCGCAGTCTGGATCGCAAATTGGCCGGGCACGTTGGAACACAATCGCATCGAAGCCAGTATCGTCAGGCCATCTATGTAATCCTGCGCATGCTTCTTCTCGCCCGACACCACCATCCAGCCGGAGCGGTAACCGCAGGCACGGTAATTTTTCGATAGTCCGTTCAGGGTGAGGAACAGCACATCGTCGGCCAGCGAGGCTATCGAGGTATGCGTCACGCCGTCGTACAGCACCTTGTCGTATATTTCGTCGGAGAAGATGATCAGCTCATGCTCGCGCGCGATCTGGATGATCTCTTTGAGAATTTCATCCGAATACAGCGCGCCGGTCGGGTTGTTCGGGTTGATAACGACGATGGCACGGGTTTTGGGCGTGATCTTGCTGCGCATATCCTTGAGATCGGGATTCCAGTCGTTGGATTCATCGCAGATGTAGTGGCGCGGAGTACCGCCCGCCAGCGTCACTGCCGCCGTCCACAGCGGATAGTCCGGGGTCGGGATCAGCACCTCGTCTCCGGTATTGAGCAGGCCCTGCATCCCCAGCACGATCAGTTCCGACGCGCCGTTGCCAATGTAAATATCGTCAAGACCCACGCCCCGGATGTTCTTGGACTGGCAGTAATGCATGATCGCCTTGCGCGCCGCGAACATGCCTTTGGAATCGGAATAACCCGACGAATTCGGCATGTTCAGGATCACGTCCTGCTGGATCTCCTCCGGCGCCTCGAAGCCAAACGGCGCAAGGTTGCCGATGTTCAGCTTGATGATGCGCTGGCCTTCCTCCTCCATCTGCTTGGCGCGTTCCATCACCGGGCCGCGAATGTCGTAGCACACGTTGGAGAGCTTGGTCGATTTCAATATTGGCTTCATTATTTACTCGATTCCGGCATTCACCCGATCGGCGGTTCTTTGGCGCCGTGCCGATTGGACACGGCAAGAAAGGGCGCGATTTTACCTGTCCGGACTGATAGCAGCAAATCCAGCCATGGCGGCAACCCGGATAACAACGACAAAAAATTCCCCTCACGCCTTATGACTGATTTATTATGCTGTTTATAATAATTTATGTGTGGGGGTTAAACATGCATGCATCAAGGTATTGGCACAGCAAATTCGCCATTACGATTCTTTTCGCCGCCGCTGCGCAAACCGCACAGGCTGATGTGTCCGACCTGACCGAACTCTCCCTGGAACAATTGATGCAAGTCGAAGTTTCCTCGGCTTCCAAATACCTGCAACGATCAAGCGACGCACCATCCGCCATTCAGGTTATCACCCGCGAGGAGATTCAGCTGCATGGCTGGCGTACGCTCACTGAAGCACTGGTCAATTTCCCCGGCTTGTATAGCGGCAACGACCGGGCGTATGACTACCTCGGCGCGCGGGGTTTTCTGGTTCCCGGCGACTACAATACCCGCTTCCTGCTGCTGATCGACGGACAGCGCAATAACGACAACATCTACCAGATGGCCCTGATCGGCAGCGAGGGCTGGCTGGATATGTCCATGGTAGAACGCATCGAGTATATCCCTGGCCCCGGCTCCACGATCTATGGTTCCAATGCAATGTTCGGCGTGATCAACGTAATCACGCGCAGCGCCAAAATGGCCGCACAAAGCGCGATGGATGCACATGTCTCGCAGCGCGGTCTGTCCGGGGTAAACGTGATGACCCGCCGAACCATCGCGGACACCGGGCTGTTATTGCAATATTCCGCCGAGCGCCAGGCTGGCCGTGACCGGACATATTCCGATCCGAACGGTTTTTTGCTGCGTGCCGATGGCAGCGTTTCCCCGGATGGTGTTGCGCACGGGCTGGACAGCGAGAATAACCGCCGCGTAATGATGCGCGTGGATCGCAACGAATGGAGCTTCAAACTAATCAACCACCGGCGTACCGATAAACCTTCTTCGGCACCCTACTGGACGGCGTTCGATGACCCATCGATAAATTTCCTTGATGAGGGCACCCAAGTATCCACCTCAGTGCAGCATGAGCTGTCATCCGAAAGCAGCCTGTATGCCCGCCTCGGCTATACTGACTGGTCTTACCAGGCCACCTACCCCTTTCCCGCAGTTGCACCTGCTCCCTACTACCAAAATTACGATAATGCCAGGGGGCGGATACTGGATGGCGAGTTACGCTACCATTTGAAGAAAGGAGCACATCAACTGCTCGGTGGACTGGAATTCTCGCGCGAACTGGAGGCAAAGCAGTCCAATTTCTACTCAGACCCGGCCGTGGGCCCGACAGTGAATATCAACTCACTCGTACAGCGCAGCAGCCTGTTCATCCAGGACGAGTATCGAATCGAACAGTCTTTGTTGCTAAGTCTGGGCTTGCGCCTGGATAAAGCCACAGGTACCAAACCCTCACGGAGCCCCCGCCTTGGACTCATTTGGCAGCCTGCCCCTGCGTGGACGGCGAAACTGCTGACCGGGCGCGCTTTCCGCACAGCCAACGCCTATGAAAGCCAGTTCACCGACGGGGTGAACTATTTATCCAATCCCGATTTGCAAGCAGAAACCATCACCACCACGGAAGGTGTGGTGGAGTGGCTAGGCAAAGATAAAACGCGCCTGCAAATGTCAGTGTACGAAAACAAACTTGAAAATCTGATCCGGCAGGTGGACACCGGCGGCTTCGTATTTCAGTATCAGAACGGCGAGGGGGTCAAGGTGCGGGGTTTGGAAGTGGGGCTGGAAAAGACCACTGCCGCCGACCTTAAGCTGCGCGCCAGCGTCTCGGCCAGTCGGCCCGAGGATATCCAGGGCATCCGACCGGGAAACAGCCCCAGCTGGCTGGCAAAGGCAGGGGTAAGCACACCGATCTTCAATCAGCTCGGCTTTCTTGCCGCCGAAGTCCATGCGATCGGCAGCAGAAGTTACACCTGGAATGCAACGCCGTACCAGATGGGGAAGCAGACGGTGACCAATGCAACGCTGACCTTTCCTAATGTGTTGACCATAGGCATGCAACTTCAGCTTCGTGTCACAAACCTGTTCGATCAAAACATTCAGCATCCGGCTGCTGAAGAAATGCCCACTGCGACGATTCCTCAAAACGGCCGAAACCTGATGGCCAAACTGGATTATGCGTTTTAACGCCCGCCTTCCCGCTGTTCTGCTGATCGCCTGCTGGCTCACACAGCCGGCAATAGCGAATAACAACACCGTCGCTGATAAAAGTGCAGTTGTGGCGGCATTTCTTTACAACTTCGCATTGTTCACCGAATGGCCTGTGCTGCCCGCCGATGAATTCAGGATTTGCATAATGGGCAGCGACCCAGTGCTTGCAGCCCTTGAACCCATCAAAAAGAAACAGATAAAAGAACACCTGGTAAGCATCACCAGCATTTCTACAACCAAGCAGGCTAATGCCTGCCAGATAGTATTCGTCGGAAAATCCGCACACGCATCCATCGAAGACTTGACCAAGCAGATCGGCAAGGCACCGATCCTGGTAGTCTCGGAAGCGAATGGATACGACCCCAAAAGCGTAATTATTTCCCTGGTTACACAGCAAGGACGGATCGCCTTCAACATCAACCACACCGCCGCAATGGAAAATTCATTGACGCTAAGCTCAAAACTGCTCAAGCTGGCCCTGCAGGTCTACTGAAACGGAATATGATAGAGCGCTTCCAAAAACTTCCGATCGGAAAAAAGCTTCAGGCGATCAACCTGCTGATCGTTGGATTGATCATACTGCTGACCACGCTAAATCTCAGCTATTACATGTTCAGCTCGTTGCTGGATGACTATCAAAAGAAGGCCGCCACCCTTTCCGGCGTACTCGCAGCAAGTCTGGATTCGGCCTTGATGTTCAATGATGCCCAGACGGCGCAGGATGTACTCATGAGTTTGCGCTCCGTTCCAGATGTGGCAGGCGCAGCGATATACGACAAATCGGGCCGCTTATTTGCCGGCTATGCCAGCGCCAACAACCCATACACGCCATCTCCAACTTTCGATTCGTCTCAATACGGTCAGAAGGCGCGGCTTGGTAATGCTTCCCAGAATTACTCCTTGCCGATCCTGGGCGTAGCTCCCGACCGTGAACATCTCGGCACCATCACGATGCACATGGATTTATCCAATGCGTATGGAGATCTCCTTAAACAGATCGGCATCGTGCTGCTGATCGGGTTGTTCATCCTGGCGGCAATTTCCACCCTGCTTACCAAGCTTCAGGAATACATTACACAACCGCTGCTGTCATTGACCGACGTCATGCGTAAAGTCAGCAAAGAAGGCGACCTTTCTGTACGAGCCCCTTCTTCCAGCCAGGACGAGATCGGTGAACTGGCCAGCGTATTCAATCAAATGATAGAGGAATTATCGCATCGCGAACATTCGTTAAACCAGGAGCTTAGAGAACGCCGCAATATAGAGGAGAAGCTCTCCGAAATCGCGCACTTTGACCCTGTAACCAACCTGCCGAACCGGCATTCATTCGAAAATCAGATCGAAAAGGCGTTGCTCAACCACAAGTATAATCTTGAAAAATTTGCGCTGATGTACATCGATCTGGATAACTTCAAATATGTGAACGACACATTTGGCCATCACATCGGCGATCTGATGTTGAGCAGAATCGCCGAACGACTGCGTAATTCACTGCGCAAGGCGGATTTCGTCGCACGCCTGGGAGGCGATGAGTTCGTGGTCATCATGAGCGACTTCACCGACAACGCCATAATCAGCGAGGTAGCCAGAAAAATCATGGCATCTCTGCAACCCCCCTTCTCTTTTGAGGGCCGCGAAGTATTTATCGGTGCATCGATCGGCATTTCAATTTGCCCCACCAACGGAAAAGACGGTGAAACCTTAAAACGTCAAGCAGACAGCGCAATGTACCTCGCCAAGAAACTGGGGAAAAATAATTTCCAGTTTTACATGGACGAAATGTCCCGCACACAAAAAAATCGCATCAATATCGAGGCGTCATTGCGCCGCTCTCTGGAACGCAACGAAATCGTCGTTTACTATCAACCTATCGTAAACATCGCCGAAGAAAAGATCGTCGGCTTCGAAGCGCTGGTGCGCTGGATCAGACAGGATGGAACGGTCGTACGGCCAGATGAGTTCATTCCTTTGGCCGAGGAAATCGGGCTGATCGTTGATATCGGAAGGTTTGTGCTTGAAACATCGGCAACGCAAACATCGGCTTGGGTTAATCAATTCGGCTTATCCTTTACGGCGGTCAACTTCTCGTCAAAACAATTCAAGAAGAGCAACCTCGCCGATGACATCTTCAACGCACTGAAGAATGCGCGGCTCGAGCCATGCAATTTTGAAATGGAAATCACCGAGTCGGTCTTGATGGACAATTCGATTGATAGCATAAGTTTGCTGAATCAGCTGATCAAACAAGGCATGGGCATCGCGATAGACGATTTCGGCACAGGATATTCATCACTCAGTTATATAACCAGTTTCCCGATCAGCAAGATCAAAATCGACAAGAGTTTTGTCGCCAAGCTTCCCAAAGACAGAAACGCCCACGCCGTGGTGACTGCGATCGTTGGATTGGCCAAATCCCTGAATCTTAAAGTTGTCGCGGAAGGTATCGAAACCGCCGAGCAACTTGAATGTCTGGCAATGCTTGGCTGCCAATACGGACAGGGATATCTGTTCAGCAAACCGGTAGCGGCAGCCGAGGCGACCAAATTGCTTGAATCACGCAGAACCCGATCCGCATAATCCCTACTGCGATCCTGCCATGGCGGTTTGACGCAGCTTGCCCACAGGCTCTAAACTCGTCACCCTCTCATAGCGCGATTTCGGGGGCGATTTGAAATTTCATCTGGCCAATCTCGGTGACACCAAATTCTTCACAGCACACGGTTTGGATCATGTCATGGTCAACGGCATGCGTTATGACCATAGCATCGTGGTGCTGGCCGAGGAAGTGCGCAGTGACTGGACGGTTGCCAATTTTGATGAATTAAGCGCGGATCATTTCGACTATTTCCTGACGCTAAAACCCGAAGTATTGCTGCTGGGCACCGGCGCCCGGCAACGCTTTCCCCATCCGCGTTTGCACCGCTCGCTGACCGATGCAGGGATTGGCGTGGAGTGCATGGACACTCCGGCAGCATGCCGCACATACAATATCCTGGTAGCGGAAAACCGCAAGGTAATCGCGGCGATATTGATTTGAGCATTACATCCGTAAGGGCATTTGGTATTTGGCATTCGCCCTCCCTTCTCACCAACCATATGGGCGTAATGCCTTAAGTCCCTGCCAATAAAACATGAGCCAAAGCCTGAACAACGTCATCAAACAAGCCGAACAGATCATAGTCGGCAAACCGCAGCAAATCCGCCTGGCACTAACCTGCCTGCTGGCCCACGGCCACTTGCTCATCGAAGACCTTCCCGGTGTCGGCAAGACCACACTGGCGCATGTACTCGCACGCACACTGGGGCTGCAATTCCAGCGCATCCAGTTCACCAGCGACCTGTTGCCTGCAGACATCCTCGGTGTATCGGTGTATCAGCGCTCCGGCAATGATGCAAAAGTCGGCGAATTCCCCAGCGGGGGATTCCAGTTCCACCCCGGCCCTATTTTTGCGCAGATGGTATTGGCCGATGAAATCAATCGCGCCACACCCAAGGCACAAAGCGCGTTGCTGGAAGCGATGGAAGAGCGGCAAGTAACCATAGAGGGCACCACTCGCACATTGCCCGCGCCTTTCTTCGTCATCGCCACGCAAAATCCGTCGCATCAGATCGGCACGTTTCCGCTGCCAGAATCGCAGCTCGACCGTTTCCTGATGCGCATCCAGATGGGTTATCCCGATGCGCAGGCAGAACGCGGCTTGTTGTCAGGCGTGGACCGGCGCGAGATCGTGGCCCAACTCAGCCCGCAAATGGAATCCAGTGAATTGATAGCAATGCAACAGCGCGCCAGGGAGGTCTTCGTATCTCCGGCACTACTCGATTATGTGCAAGCCATCCTGCGCCACACCCGAGAATCGGCGCGCTATGTCCACGGCCTGTCGCCGCGTGCCGGACTCGCCCTGCTCTCTGCTGCACGCGCATGGGCATTGCTGAATGAACGCGACGCAGTAATCCCGGAGGATGTGCAAACCGTACTGCCCGGCGTGACCAGCCATCGCCTGCAAGCCGTCGGCGAATACGCCAGGCACAACAGCGAAGCGCTGGCGCGTGACCTGGTCAAGGCGGTGGCGATTCCGTGACCCGTTCACAACCAATCACTGGCATTCATTGCAGCCGGGTTGGTTGACAGGAAGAACATCCACATGCTGTCCAAACTCAAAATTCGTTTCCGTACCTGGCTGTTCCGCCCGAAGATCGACAGCGAAACCGTAATCCTTACGCAGCGCCGCATCTTTATCATCCCGACCAAGCAAGGCTTGGCGCTGGCGTTGGTGTTGATCGTAATGCTGCTCGGCGATATCAATTACAACCTGAGCCTCGGTTATGTGCTGACTTTCCTGCTGGCGATGATGGCCGTGTTGTCCATGCTGCACGCATTTCGCAACATGGCACACCTTGAGATACGGGCAGGTCGTGCAGAATCGGTATTCAGCGGCGAGAACGCCGAATTTATGTTGCATTTTCACAACCGCAGCAAATTGCCGCGCTACCAGCTTTGCCTGGCACAGACCGGCGCATCGTTCTGGGGAGATGCCTCAACACTGCTGAAGTTTGACGTGCCCACCCTGCAAGACACCGAGGTCTCGTTTCCCATGCCTACAACGCAGCGCGGCTGGCTAGCACTGGGTATATTAACGCTGCACACCGAATTCCCACTCGGGCTGTTTCATGCATGGTCTTATCTGCATTTCAACATCAGCTGCCTGGTTTATCCAAAGCCGATGGGGCGCGCACCACTGCCGGCAGGCACAGCACCGGAAGGTATCGGCAAACGCTCGACAGCGGGAGACGACGATTTTGCCGGATTACGCAAGTACGCCCCAGGTGATGCGCTGCCACGCATCGCTTGGAAAGCTTTTGCGCGCGGACAAGGCCTGCAGGTAAAGCAGTTTTCCACACCTCTGGGCGAGGAATTATGGCTGGACTTTTATGATGCCCCCGACCACGGCGACGAGATGAAGCTGGCGCGCATGGCACGCTGGGTGCTGGACGCAGAGGCTCAAGGTCTGCGCTACGGCTTGCGTTTGCCAGATGGCGAATTGCCACCCGATAACGGTAGCACACACCGCGATGAGTGTTTGCGCCGGTTGGCGTTGTTCAACCTGTCGTAACATTGCCAACAATGAACAAGCATCTCATCTACAGCCTGTTGCTTTCCATCCTGATGGTCATCGCACCGCACGCCGATCATCTGCCTTTGTGGGTCAGCGTACTGTGTGGCGCGGTATTGTTGTGGCGCACCTATCTCTGTTACAAGGGCAAACCGTTGCCCAATCGCTGGTTGCTGATGCTGGTCACTTTTGTCGGCACTGGCAGTATTGCGGTTCATTTCCACACGCTGTTCGGACGCGAGGCAGGTGTCACATTGCTGGTGCTGCTCGCCACGCTCAAGCTCATGGAACTTCGCTCGATGCGCGATGCGATGGCGCTGATCTTTCTGGCGCTGTTCATCATCATCACCAACTTTTTCTATTCACAGAGCATACCCACTGCGCTATACATGCTGGTCACGCTATTCGTCATCGTCACCACCTGGATACACCTGCAGGTACAAGGCATCACAATCACGCAAGAACCACGCACAAGCGATGCCAATACGTCTGGTTATCTGGCCGCATCACCGTTGCGCGGTATGCGCACCGCCGCATTATTACTGATGCAGGCGATTCCTCTGATGCTGATTTTGTTCATTCTGTTTCCCCGCGTGCAGGGCCCGCTGTGGGGATTGCCTCAAGATGCATTTTCGAGCAGCGGGCTGGATGAAAAAATGACACCGGGCAGCCTGAGCCGCTTGATCCTGTCAGAAGCAGTTGCATTCCGCGTCAGCTACAAGGACAAACTACCGCTGCGCGACCAGATGTATTGGCGCGGGCCGGTGCTCTGGTATTTTGACGGGAATGCGTGGACCCTTGGCAGCAACACGCAGTTTGCCGCACCGCAATTCGCCGGGCTCGAACAGGCTATCGATTACACCGTCACGCTGGAACCGCACAACAAAACCTGGCTATTCGCGCTGGATGTGCCGGACAAGCTCTCTCTGCCGTCCACCCTCGGTCACGACTTCAGGCTATACAACAGCAAACCGGTCAATGCGCGGCTGCGCTATGAGGCGCGTTCACATCTGGTCTATCGCGCCAATCTGGAAGAAGATGCCCGGCAGATCCAGCGCGCCTTGCAGTTGCCGAAACAATTCAATCCGCGTGCTCGGCAACTTGCTGCCGGATGGAAAGACGGCGGTGCGGATAATGCCGCGATAGTCAGCTCCGCCCTGGCCTATTTCAACCGGCAGGGTTTCCAGTACACGCTCGAACCGCCATTGCTGGGCACCAACAGTATCGATGAATTCATGTTCGAGACCAAACAGGGATTCTGCGAACATTACGCTTCGGCTTTCGTGTTCCTGATGCGCGCCGCAAATGTCCCGGCGCGCGTGGTGACAGGCTATCTGGGAGGCGAGTTCAACGACATCGGTAACTACTACATCGTGCGCCAATCCGATGCCCACGCATGGGCAGAAGTCTGGCTGTCCGGGCAAGGTTGGGTACGCGTCGACCCAACAGGAGTCATCGCACCAGCGCGTATCCAGAGCGGCCTGTCGGCAGCAGTAACCAACAATGCCGCCTTGCCCTTCATGTCGCGCAATCCGCCGCAGTGGCTGCGCAATCTGCGCTTGAACTGGGATGCGCTTGCCAACCAGTGGAATCAGTGGGTACTAGGATACGACACCGAACGCCAATTCGCCTTCCTGACCCGGCTCGGCATGGAATCTGTCACTTGGCAAAAAATGGCGATGAACATGGCTTTGGGACTGGGGTTGTTGATCGGACTATTCGCACTGTTCATGCTGTACCACTTGCTTGAACGCCAATCCGACCCGGTGCAGGTAGCCTGGCTCAAGCTGTGCCGAAAATTGGCCAAAACCGGTCTACCGCCACGTGCCGCGCACGAAGGCGCTTGCGATTATGCCGAACGTATCGGCATAATCCGGCCCGATCTCGCGGCTGCACTCCATGATCTCGCCGCACGTTACAACGCGCTGCGCTATGGAAGCCCGCAGCATGAGCAGGTGCAACGCGAATTCATGCAACACTGCGCCGCCTTGAAAATCCGTCAGGGTATAATCTTTGCCACTTAAACCCTCCCGATCCAATATGCTCATCACCCGCCGCCTGGAATTCGATGCCGGCCATCGCATCCCCAACCACAACAGCCAATGCAAACACCTGCACGGCCATCGCTATGCGATCGAGATCACCCTTTCCGGCGACATCATCACCAGGGAAGGGATATCCGAACAGGGCATGGTGATGGATTTCTCCGATGTGAAGCTGATCGCAAAGGAAAAACTGGTGGATGCGTGGGACCACGCCTTCCTGGTGTATCGCGGCGACAAACTGGTGTGCGACTTTCTGGCCAGCCTGCCGGAACACAAGACCGTCATCCTCGATGTCGTTCCCACCGCAGAAAATCTCGCGCAGGTCGCCTTCGACACTCTGGCTCCCGCATACCGGGACACCTACGGCAACCACCTGCGCCTCGAACAGGTGCGGCTCTACGAAACGCCCAACAATTGGGCGGACTGTGTGCGCGGGTAGCATTTTTCTGGACATGCCAAGCCGCTTGGTTCAAAATGCGCGGCCTTGGAGGGCTGGCCGAGCGGTTGAAGGCACCAGTCTTGACAACACGCCCGCAACGCGGGCTTGTTGCGGCGTAGACTAACCTTCAGGTTATAACGTAGCCACAATACGACTATTATTGCGGCGCAGGCTCAAATTGGCGCAGCCGATGTGATGTCGTAGCCACGATACGATTAATTATTGCGGCGCAGACTAACCTTCAGGTTATGTCGTAGCCAAAACTGGCAGCAGTATCAGGTAATAAATATTTCTGGAGGGCTGGCCGAGCGGTTGAAGGCACCAGTCTTGAAAACTGGCAAGGGTTTACGCCCTTCGTGAGTTCGAATCTCACGCCCTCCGCCACTCATTCCCCTACATAATTCCCGATTGAAACTTTCACCGCATTCCGCTAGTCTTAACACCTGCTGTTGATTAACGTATAACTATTAGGAGGCCATCAATGCAAAACCCAACCATAAGCCAAGTCGGAACCCTTGCAACCGAACAAAACAAGGTGCTGCGCAACACCTACATGATGCTCGCGCTGACCATGATCCCGACCGTGATCGGTGCGTTCGTCGGCATGTCCATCAACTTCTCGTTCATGGCCGAACACCCGATCATCTTCTCGCTGGCAATGTTCGGCGCGATGATGGGCCTGATGTTCGCCGTTGGCGCGCTGCGCAACAGCGTGTGGGGTATCGCCGCCCTGCTGGGCTTCACCTTCGTCGCAGGCGTGTTCCTCGGACCTATCCTGCAAGTGGCGCTGCACCTGAGAAACGGCGCGCAACTGATCGGCATGGCCGCCGGCGGAACCGGTGTGATCTTCTTCAGCCTGGCGACCCTGGCCACCGTCACCAAGAAAGATTTCAGCTTCATGGGCAAGTTCCTGTTCATCGGACTGATCCTGCTGA